>ERZ802830.430-NODE-430-length-41785-cov-8.37503_pt1 | contig 41785 bp, 37 predicted proteins | sample MGYA00345654_ERZ802830 | MGnify/ENA primary metagenome ERZ802830 (study PRJEB30503, sample SAMEA104212375) | marine metagenome | biome: Westerlies Biome; feature: [SRF] surface water layer (ENVO:00010504) within the epipelagic zone...; material: water... | reverse complement strand
GCGATCACAGCCGCCAATGCTCAATTATTTTAGAACACATTTTCCCGATGTTGAAGTTGAAACAGGCAAATTAGATCTGAGCTCATTACTTGGGGCAAAAGAGTTAATTATAAGCCCTGGCTTGAGTTTAAAGACGCCTGAAATACAGAGTGCTAAAAGTTATGGTATTCCTATTAGAGGTGACGTTGATATCTTTTCACAAGTTGTAGATGCCCCAATTATTGGGGTCACCGGCTCTAATGGCAAAAGTACCGTTGTTGCAATGCTAAGAGAGATTCTGAAAAAAACAGGTAAACGGTTTGGCTTAGGGGGTAACTTAGATGGAGCGGAAGCAAAACCTGCTCTTGACTTACTTCAAGGCGAGGCCAAAGAACTTTATGTGTTGGAGCTTTCCAGTTTCCAGCTTGAAACTACTACCTCCCTCCAGGCTGAAGTTGCTGTGATTCTTAATCTAAGTGAGGATCACATGGATCGTTACGAAAGTATTGACGAATATCATAAAGCAAAGCTCCGCATTTTTAATGGATGTCGCCAATTAGTCATTAATAGGGACGATGTTTACTCCTACCCAACAGAGGATTTTGGTGTTCCCGTCCGGGATTTCGGATTCGATCGACCGGGGAGAAATGGGTTAGGGCTTTTTGAAGAAGACGGTGAGCAGTTTCTATGTTATCAGCTAGAAAAAATTATTGCTGTAAATGAGCTGAAAGTCTTTGGGCAGCACAATATTTCTAATGTTTTAGCGGCTATCGCTTTAGCTCTGGCAGTTGATATCGACATTGATACGATCCGGTCCGGAATTAAGGAGTTTTCGGGTCTTCCTCATCGTTGTCAATGGGTTTGTGATATTTCGGGGGTTAGTTTTTATAATGATTCGAAAGGGACTAATGTAGGTGCGACCATGGCCGCTATCGAAGGTCTAGGTCAGCGTAACAAAGGACATGTTGTTCTGATAGCGGGAGGCGTTGCCAAGGGCGCCGATTTTAGCTTATTAGTTCCCACTCTAAAGAGGTGGGTAAAGGAATTGGTTTTAATTGGTAAGGATGCTGAGGATATAGCTTCAAATTTTTATCAAGATATTGCGATAAATTTCGCAAAAGATATGGGCGATGCCGTTTCGATCGCAAAAAATAAAGCCTCACCAGGCGATGCTGTCTTACTTTCGCCGGCGTGCGCTAGCTTTGATATGTTTAGAGATTTTCAACACAGAGGGCAAAAATTTACCGAGGTGGTGGAAAATTTGTTATGAGTGCTACCCAGTCCAAAACATCTTATAGTCCTTTAGGCGAGATTCAACCAAAATTCAATCGGCTGTTCTTAGTGATTTGTCTTTTATTTGCTTTTGGAATGCTTATGATGACTTCCGCTTCCATCGAAATTGCGAGTAGTCAATATGGAGATCCTTTCTATTTTTTAAAGCGCCAGGGATTTTTTTCATTTCTAGGCTTTACGGTTCTTATTATTACTTTACATACCCCGCTATCTCTCTGGAAGAGAACTAGTTGGCTTCTTTTAATTGGTTCGTTTGTTTTACTATTTCTTGTTTTAGTGCCAGGGATTGGAAAGGTCGTGAATGGTAGTGCCAGATGGCTTGATTTAGGAATCTTTAACTTACAGCCCTCTGAGTTGGCTAAAATATTCATCGTCATTTATTTAGCATCTTATTTAGACCGACATCTGAAAGAAGTTAGAGAAGATTGGTCCGGATTTCTAAAACCTTTGCTTATTGTCGGGCTAGCTGCAATTCTTTTGCAACTTGAGCCTGATCATGGTGCCTTAGTAATTTTGACTTTAACGGCTTTTTGTATGATTTTTCTTGCTGGTGCAAAGTTATACCGATTTTTAATCATGTTGTTACTTTTTCTTGGTGCTGTGGCTTATCTCGCTATGACTAAGCCTTATGTAGTGGTTCGTTTCTCTTCTTATTTAAATCCATGGGCAGCTGAAAATGTTTTTAGTGGCAGTTATCAATTGACTCAAGCTTTAATCGCTTTTGGTAGGGGTGAGTGGATGGGAGTTGGCTTGGGGAATAGTATACAAAAGCTTTATTTTTTACCTGAGGCACACAATGATTTTGTTTTAGCAATTGTTGGTGAAGAGCTTGGCCTCATTGGAGTGTCTTTAATAGTCATGCTCTTTTGCGCGTTAGTATTCATGGCTTTTTCCATCGGTAAAGATGCAGAGAAAAAAGGTGCTGTATTTGAAGCCTTTGTAGCGTATGGAATTGGACTTCTGTTTGCGGGGCAGGCGATGGTAAACATTGGGGTTAATACTGGCCTACTTCCAACGAAGGGCCTAACGCTGCCGTTTCTAAGTTATGGTGGGGCTAGCTTGATCGTGAGTTTTTTTATGGCTGCATTGTTGTTGCGAGTTCAGTATGAGATAGAGCGCCCTCGAATCGAAGAAAAGCTAATTTAAGTGAAATTCTTGACCGAAGTGAGCATAATTTTAGGTCGGTATAAATGAGATCATCGAAGATCAGGGTTCTTATTATGGCAGCAGGAACAGGCGGGCATATTTTTCCGGCTATTTCTATTGCAAAGCAGTTAAAAGCTAAATCTGCAGATGTCGAATGGCTAGGAACGTCAAATGGCATGGAGAATAATTTATTGGCTGATAGTGATATCCCTTTACATAGAGTCTCGGTGAGCGGTTTGCGGGGAACTGGAGCTATTCGAAAGATTCAGGCTCCGGTGATGTTATTTATAGCGTTCCTGCAGTCTCTATTCATTATCTTAAAAGTCCGGCCTCATTGTGTTCTCGGAATGGGAGGATTCGTCTGCGGCCCAGCAGGTGTTGCGGCAAAAATTTTAGGCAAGCCGTTGTTAATTCATGAACAAAACGCGGTTGTGGGATTAACTAATCGTTTACTTTCATACCTAGCAAACCAGGTTTTTGAGGCATATCCAAATACTTTCTCGAAATCGAAAAATGCTATTTTTACTGGTAATCCTTTGCGTCCAAAAATTTTGCAGGTCCAGCCAGAACCTAGGGGTAAAGATAATTCTATGTTGCGTTTGTTAGTTCTTGGTGGTTCGCAAGGAGCATTAAGAATCAACTCAGTTATTCCTGAATTTTTCTCTAACTATGAAGGCCATAGAAACCTTCATCTTTTGCATCAAACTGGAGAAAAATCATTTAGTGAGACCGTAGATCAATATGAGAAACTGGGTATTTGTTTAGGCCCTACATGTAGGGTTACCCCTTTTATTGAAGAAATCTCTGATGCATATGAGTGGGCGGACGTTGTCATTTGCCGCTCGGGGGCAAGCACGGTGAGTGAGTTGGCCGCAGTCGGCTTACCTTCAATTTTGATTCCATATCCGTACCATTCAGATAACCAACAGTTGTTAAATGCTAAATGGTTAGTTAATGAAAAGGCTGCAGTGATTATTTTACAGTCTGAGTTTAATGCTCAGAAATTGAATGATGTATTGGGGTTGATGATCCAAGATACGGCAAGCTTAAAAGCGATGGGTACAAAGGCGCGGAGCATGGGTGTTAGAGATGCGAGTCATAAGTTGGCGGCACATTGCATAAAGGCTTGCTATGGCTGAGTCTGATTCAATCTATGAATTTCCAGAGATGAGGCGTATTAAGACTATACATTTCGTTGGTGTAGGTGGTGCTGGCATGTGCGGTATTGCAGAGGTATTGCTTACTCAGGGTTACAAAATCACCGGGTCAGACATAAGGGAATCGGCAAACACAGAACGCCTAGCTCAGTTGGGTGCGGATATATTTATAGGGCACAAAGAGAAAAATATAGAACGAGCAGATGTGATTATCTTCTCTAGCGCCGTTACTTTCAAAAATCCCGAACTTGTCGCTGCAGCCAAGAGTCAAAAGCCCGTTTTGGCGAGGGCTGAAATGCTGGCTGAACTAATGCGGTATCGACACTCAATTGCCATCGCTGGGACTCATGGTAAAACAACAACAACGAGTATAGTTGCATCGATCCTCGCAGAGGGGGGGCGAGATCCTACGTTTGTCATTGGTGGTGTTTTGAACAACGTTGGAGTAAGTGCGCGACTTGGGGAGAGTAAGTATCTTGTGGCTGAAGCCGATGAAAGTGACGCGTCTTTCTTGCATTTGCAACCTATGGTAGCAGTTGTCACTAATATAGAAGCTGATCATATGGAAACCTACCAGGGTGACTTTGAAAATTTAAAAAAACATTTTATAGATTTTCTGCATAATCTCCCGTTTTATGGGTTAGCCGTTCTTTGTATTGATGACCCGGTAGTTAGAAAAATTCTACCGGAAATATCCAGACCAAAGATCACATATGGTTTCTCGGAGGAGGCTGATTTTAGAATCATAAATTTTAAACAGAAAGCTCACATGATCACTTTTGAAGTTAGTCGACCGCAAGAAAAGACTTCACTTCAGGTAAATTTAAGTATGCCAGGACGTCATAATGCATTAAATGCTACTGCAGCAATAGTAATTGCAACCGATGAGGGAATGGATGACTCTGATATTTGTGCGGGAATTGAAAAGTTTTCAGGAGTTGGTAGAAGGTTTGATATTCAAGGCGAATTTCCTCACTCTGGTGGCAAAGTGACGCTGATAGATGATTATGGTCACCATCCGACAGAGGTTGCGGCGACGATTAAAGCGTTGAGAGGTGGTTGGCCAAAAAACCGTTTGATTATGATTTATCAACCCCATCGATACAGCAGAACAAGAGATCTTTACGAAGATTTTGTAGAAGTTCTGTCTGAGGTGGATGTGCTCCTTCTTCTTGAAGTTTATTCGGCGGGAGAGAAGAAAATACCAGGCGCAGACTCAAGATCGCTTTGTCGGAGCATTAGACTGCGTGGGAAATTAGACCCTTTTTATGTGCAAAAAGAGAATAATGTTTTAGAACTTTTACGGGGTATTTTAGAGCCAGGTGATATCGTTTTGACTCAGGGTGCAGGAAGTGTTGGTGTGTTGTCAAAAGAGATTAGTAAAAACTTGTTTGATTTAAACTAATTTATTGATTTTTATAGAAGAAATTTTCTGAAATGGTTAAGAAAAAACTGATGAAACCGATAAATAAGAAGGATCTATTGGCAAAAATTGGTCATGTGGTTGTGTTACGGGGTGGTGTGTCTTCAGAGAGAGAAATTTCTCTCGCTAGTGGGGCCGCAGTCTTTGCTGGTTTACAAAGGCTAGGAGCGCAAGTTTCAGAAATTGATGTAACTCACGACGTAATTGAGCGACTTGTGGAACTGAAGCCAGATCTTGCGTTTATTGCATTGCATGGTCAAAACGGAGAAGACGGGGTTATTCAAGGGCTGTTAGAGGTCATGGGAATCACTTATACAGGAAGCGGGGTGCTGTCTTCGGCCCTGGCAATGAATAAGATAGTAAGTAAGCAAGTTTGGCGCCAGAGGGAGCTAAAAACTCCGGATTATGAATTATTGAATGCTCATTCTGACTGGGGAAAGGTCATTGAAAAGTTACATAAAGTTGTAGTCAAGCCAGTAAGCGGTGGTTCTAGTTTAGGGATATCCATGACCAGAAGTTCAACAGAACTTAAAAGTTATTACGAGGAAGCCCTCGATTACGGCTCAGAAGTGTTTGCTGAGCAATGCATAGAGGGTGTCGAATTTTCTACTGGGGTTTTGGGAGATGAAATATTTCCTACATTACAGCTAGAGACATCACGACAATTTTTTGACTATGAAGCAAAGTATATCGATTCGAATACGAAAATTATTTGCCCTCCAAAATTGAGTGGGAATGAACTGGACGAATTAGAGGATTTAGTTAGTCAAGCCTATAAAAGCTTGAAGTGTAAAGGTTTAGCAAGGGTTGATGTAATGCGGGAGTCGGGAGGAGACTTTTATTTGTTGGAGTTAAATACTATTCCAGGACTTACCGAACACAGTTTTGTTCCTTCGGCAATGAAGGCCGTAGGTGTGGATTATGACGATATGCTTTTGAAGATTCTACAGAATGAAATGGATTTTATAAAACAATGAGGCCTGATCCTTCTGACATCATCACAAAAAAGAGAATGCGATATGCGCAGAATCGAAATATGTCACGCATGCAGCCTCTTAGAACTTTTAAAATTAGAAATATCCTATCCTTTCTTTGCGGGATTCTTTTTTTGAGTAGTTTTATTTTCTCTCCGATTAATTTTAGAGATGTTTTAATGCATATTGATAAGCCAATAACGAAAATTAAAATCGAGAATCAGTTGGTATACGTGAACGATCAGGAAATCAAGGATTTGTTAGAAAGTAGAATGGGTATTGGCTTTTTTCGATTTGATATTAAAGGATTGAAGCATGATTTGGAAAGGCTTCCGTGGGTTGATGAGGCATCCATAAGTCGGCTATGGCCTGATAGCTTGTCGCTACATCTAAAAGAACAAGTCGCAATTGCCCATTGGAATCGAGAAGAATTGTTGAACTCTAGGGGGGAGGTGTTTAGGCCTGAGTACGCAAACGAGGTTGTTGGAGCGCCAAATCTTTCCGGTCCTGAAGGGAGCCAAATACGTGTGATGGAGCAATATCAATTGTTCAGCAAGCTACTTCTGTCTTCTGGTTTGAGGCTGAGTGGCCTCGAACTTTCAGAGAGAGGGAGTTGGAGTTTAACTGTAAACAAGTCAATGCGTATCGTAGCTGGCAGAGCAAAGCTTATTGATCGTTTAGAGAGATTCATAAAGCTTTATGAGAGAGATGATTTGAGCAAAAATTTTCGAAATAGTGAAGTTGATTTAAGATATGAAAATGGAATCGCTGTGAAGAATATAGAAACAGAATTATCCGAACTGGCGTATCGATAATGTTAATGCTCCTAAGAGAGAGAATCTTTTCATCGAGTCGCGGAGTGATATATCTATGAGCGACTTGGAACTTGGAAATATGATCGTCGGCCTTGATATAGGTACTTCAAAAGTTGTGGCTATTGTCGGTCAAGTTAATGAAAGTGGTGGGTTGAAGATTGTAGGCATCGGCAGTCATAAATCGAGAGGGCTGAAGAAAGGGACGGTTGTAAATATAGAGTCTACTGTCGAATCCATCCAAAGAGCCATTGAGGAAGCGGAATTGATGGCTGGTTGTGAGATTCAGTCAGTCTATGCCGGAATAGCAGGCAGTCATATTCGCAGCATGAACTCTCACGGTATAGTCGCGATTCGTGATAGGGAGGTAATGAGGCCTGATATAGAACGAGTTATTGATGCCGCCCAAGCAGTCGCAATTCCAGCTGATCAGAAAGTACTTCATATTCTTCCCCAGGAATACATAATTGATTCTCAAGAAGGTGTAAAAGAACCCTTGGGTATGTCTGGAGTTAGACTGGAAGCAAAAGTTCATTTGGTTACTTGTGCGATTAACGCGGTTCAAAATATTGAGAAGTGTATTAAACGTTGTGGGTTGGAAACAGATGAAATAATTTTGGAACAGCTGGCTTCTAGTTATTCAGTTTTAACAGAAGATGAGCGGGAGCTAGGCGTTTGTTTAGTCGATATTGGAGGCGGCACGACTGATATTGCCGTTTTCACGGATGGCGCTATTAGGCATACAGGTGTGATTCCAATAGCGGGAGATCAAGTTACAAACGATATAGCAATGGCTTTGCGAACCCCTACTGAAAACGCGGATGAAATAAAAATAAAATATGCTTGTGCATTAACCCAGTTAGCAAGCTCAGATGAGGCTATAAAGGTTCCAAGTGTTGGTGATCGAGCTCCTCGGGAGCTTTCGCGACAGGCATTAGCTGAGGTTGTAGAGCCTCGATATAGTGAATTATTCACACTAGTCCAGTCGGAGTTGAGACGGAGTGGTTTCGAGAATCTATTGGCTGCGGGAATCGTCTTGACTGGCGGAACAAGCAAAATGGAAGGCGTTGTGGAGCTTGCCGAAGAAATATTTCACGCGCCTGTTCGTATTGGCTCGCCCCACGATATCACGGGCTTATCCGATATTGTCGAAAATCCAATTTATTCAACCGGTGTGGGGTTGCTTCAATATGGTTTGAAACAGCATCAGGAGGAGGGCCCAGATCTGTCCCGTGGTTCTCAAAATCAAATTGTGGGCAAGATGAAAAACTGGTTTCAAGGCCATTTTTAGATAAGTAGTTATTAATCAGAAAATCAATAAACATGATCATTAAGGGGGCTATATGTTTGAATTAGTCGAAAATATTCCACAGAACGCTGTTATCAAGGTAATCGGTGTTGGCGGGGGAGGTGGCAATGCTGTTCACCATATGATTAGCAACCAGGTCAATGGCGTAGAATTCATTTGTGCAAACACGGACGCGCAAGCTTTAAATAATTTGAATGCGAAAACTATCCTCCAAATGGGAAGCAGCATAACAAAAGGCTTAGGTGCTGGAGCAAACCCATCAATAGGAAGGCAGGCTGCACTAGAGGACAGGGACGAAATTGCAGAAATCCTCTCGGGCGCGGATATGGTTTTTATAACTGCCGGAATGGGAGGTGGTACGGGAACGGGCGCTGCCCCGATTGTTGCCGAAGTTGCGAGAGACATGGGCATTTTAACTGTGGCTGTAGTTACTAAGCCTTTCCCTTTTGAGGGTAAAAAGCGATTGAAAATTGCTGAGGAAGGCATAAAGGAACTTTCTGACAGTGTTGACTCTCTGATAACCATACCGAACGAGAAACTGTTGGATGTACTTGGTAGGGACTCTTCGTTGTTAGAAGCTTTCAAGGCAGCAAATGACGTGCTTTTGGGAGCCGTAAAAGGCATCGCGGATTTAATAATGCATCCTGGGATGATCAATGTGGATTTTGCTGATGTTAAGACCGTAATGTCTGAGATGGGTATGGCAATGATGGGAACTGGGTCAGGTAAATCTGGCGAAGAGAGAGCTCGAGAGGCGGCAGAGTCAGCAATTCGCAGTCCATTGCTTGAAGATATCAACCTTCAAGGTGCGAGAGGTATACTTGTTAACATAACTGCGGGTGAGAACCTATCTTTAGGGGAGTTTTCGGAAGTGGGAGATACAATAGAGGAGTTTGCTTCAGATGATGCAACCGTGGTTGTAGGGACTGTTATTGATCCCGAACTCGATGACGAAATTAGGGTAACGGTCGTAGCTACTGGCCTGGGCGGTGAAACTAAAAAGCCAACTAAAGTCATAGACAATACTATTAGTAACTCAAGCGCCCCAAACTATGATGATTTGGACAGACCAACAGTAATGAGGAATAAGGAATCAATTGACTCTGCAAGCATTACTGATTACGGAACAGCTGGAGCAGGTGTGGATTTAGATTACCTGGATGTACCAGCCTTTTTGAGAAGGCAAGCTGATTAACATTCTAGAAAAGCCTCATTGCGAGTGACGCAAGCGGTTTTATAGGCGGGCCCAGGAGAGTACCTTCTCATTATTATAGCATCGCATCGATAACATTTAGCTGTCGGTGTTTGAAGCAGTATTTGATATTGGTTACAATTCTTCAACATATTGTATTTGCGGTATAATGGTCGGTTCTGGGTTTTACCTTTCATATAAACCTAAGAAAAAATAAAAAGGCTTTGCCAATGCTGAAGCAACGAACGCTCAAAAACATCATACGCGCTACTGGTGTTGGACTTCATACGGGCGAGAAAGTTTATCTAACATTGCGACCTGCTCCTGAAAATACAGGCATTGTATTTACGCGAATTGATCTTGACCCGATAGTTCAAATAGAGGCTAAAGCTTCTAACGTAGGCGAAACAACCTTATCTACAACGTTGGTTAAAGGAGATGTGCGTATATCAACAGTAGAACATTTGATGTCGGCTATGTCAGGCTTAGGCATTGATAATTGCTACGTTGACGTCAGTGCACCGGAAGTACCGATAATGGATGGAAGTGCTGGGCCGTTTGTGTTTCTTATTCAGTCAGCTGGGATTACGGAACAAACTGAGTTGAAGAAATTTATAAAGATTAAACGACCAATAAAGCTAGAACATTTAGGTAAATCAGTAAGCTTGGAACCTTTCGATGGATTCAAGGTGAGTTACACGCTTTTATATGATCATCCGGTTTATAAGAAGTATACAAAGAGTGCTACGATCGATTTTTCGAGTACCACCTTCGTTAAGGAAGTCAGTCGGGCCCGAACATTCGGTTTTATGCATGAGTTTGAAGAATTACGAAACCGAAATTTAGCACTTGGTGCTAGCATGGACAATGCAATTGCTGTAGGTGACTATAAAGTTTTAAATGAAGACGGATTGCGGTATGAAGACGAATTTGTAAAGCACAAAATCTTGGATTCAATCGGAGACCTATATCTTTTAGGAAACAGTCTCATAGGAGAATTTAAAGGATATAAATCTGGACATGCCCTCAATAATGCTTTATTAAGACTGCTGGAAGATAACGAAGATGCTTGGGAAATTGTAAGTTTCGACAGAGAGTCGAACGTACCTATATCCTACATGAAACCAGTTTTGGCGGCTTGAATAAATTAGCTGTGATAACCTACTGATTTAAATAAAGATACTAGCTGCATGCTGAAGTTTCTGTTTGCTCCCGAGGTATAGTAATAGGGTTAAATAGAACGTCGTTTAGTTATGAAATTAATTTTAATTGACCAACATCATGGTCAAACCAAGACCGTCGTCTTAAAGGGTTGGATGAAAGGCGTACTTTCATTTTGCTTTCTCGGAGCACCAGTTGCTTTGGGCTATTTTGGTTTTCAATTCTCAGTCTTGCATAATGGTAACCTCATTAGCTCTGAAAGCACTCAAACTTGGAACCAACAAATAAAAGATCAGGCGTCCCAGCTTGACGGAATAAAAGAAGACTCTAAACAACAAATCGAAGCCTTGACAATTCGCCTAGCAAACTTGCAGGCAAAATTAACTAGACTTGATGCTGTCGGAGAGAGAGTGACACGCATAGCAGGGTTAGATGAAGGCGAATTCGATTTCGATAGTTTGGTAGGAGTTGGAGGACCCGGAGACCGCCAGCTTTCTGGATATACTTCCTTCCAGTTAAATGTTGCAATTGAACAGTTGGAGAGGAAGTTAGAAGATAGGGAGAATCAACTAGGAATTCTTGAAGAGCTTGTCTCGGACCGCCAAATGGAGTCAGATTTCTTTATTGGAGGTAAACCTCTAGATAGCGGATGGGTTGCTTCGGGCTTTGGACAGCGGCCGGACCCTTTCACTGGGAAACTATCTTTTCACTCCGGAATTGATTTCACAAGTGGAAAGCCAGGTGCAGAGATAAATACAGTTGCTGCTGGAGTAGTTACTTGGTCAGGACCAAAATCTAGGTATGGCCTAACGGTTGAAGTCAACCATGGTAATGGGTTTGTAACGCGTTATTCGCATGCCGAAGAGTTGTTTGTTGGAGTTGGCGACCTTGTAAGGAAAGGACAAAACATTGCTTTGGTGGGTTCAACTGGACGTTCAACCGGACCTCACGTGCATTTTGAGATCTACAAGAATGGCAGAGTGGTAGATCCGACAGTCTACATCAATCGAACCCTCAGATAGACTCCCATTAGCTGCCGATTTCTCGGGTAAACCGCTGTTTGCGCTCCCTTTTGCGGTCATATCAGTAAATAAGTTAATTAATAATCTATATTAAAAACTCATATGAATATATTGAATAAAGTCTTTGGTAGTAGTAATTCCAGAAAAATTAAAAAGATGAATCGAGTCGTCAAACGGATTAACGAGTTTGAGGAGTTGTTAGAGTCATTATCTGATGAGGAGCTTAAATACAAAACTGACGAGTTAAAAGGTCGTCTTCAAGAAGGTGAAACCCTTGATCAACTTTTACCAGAGGCTTTTGCTGTGGTAAGGGAGGCGTCAAAGAGAGCACTTGGCCTTCGTCCTTTTGATGTGCAACTGATAGGAGGGATGGTGCTTCATGATGGAAATATTTCTGAAATGCGCACAGGTGAAGGGAAGACGCTTGTAGCGACCTTGCCGGCTTACCTTAACGGTTTAACTGGTTTGGGAGTGCACGTTGTAACGGTGAATGAATATCTCGCTCAACGAGATGCGGATTGGATGCGTCCAATATTTGAGCTCTTAGGCTTTACTGTAGGAGTAATTAAGTCAGGGCAGACGGCTGATGAAAAGAAACTGGGATATGACTCAGACATCACTTACGGGACAAACAACGAATTCGGCTTCGATTATTTACGAGATAACATGGCATTTAGATTGGACCAAAAAATGCAAAGGGAGCTTAATTTCGCTATCGTCGATGAGGTTGATTCAATTCTTATTGATGAAGCAAGAACTCCTTTAATAATTTCAGGGGCAGCAGAGGACAGTTCGAAGCTTTATGTTGCGATAAATAAGCTTGTTCCACGTTTGGAAAAAGGTACGAAAGTAGAAAAATCCAAGATGGAGATGATGGACAAAAATTATGTACCTGAGGACACTGGACATTTCACTGTCGATGAAAAGAGCAGACAAGTAGAGCTAACAGAAGCAGGTCACGAGTATGTTGAGAAACTCTTAATACAGCAAAAGCTTTTATCTGAAGGTGAGTCGCTTTATGCCGCGACAAATCTATCCCTTCTTCACCATGTGCATGCGGGCTTGAAAGCTCATAATCTTTTCAAGAGAGACACAGAATATATAGTGCAGAACAAACAGATTGTTTTGATAGATGAGCATACTGGCCGCACAATGGAAGGAAGGAGATTATCAGAGGGGCTTCATCAGGCGTTAGAGGCCAAAGAAGGTATGCAAATTCAAAGCGAAAGCCAAACTTTAGCTTCCACAACATTTCAAAATTACTTTCGAATTTATAAGAAATTGTCTGGCATGACAGGAACTGCAGATACAGAGGCATTTGAGTTCAGCCAGATCTACGGATTAGATGTAATTGTTATACCTACAAATGTGCCGATGACCAGGGAAGATGCGAATGATTTGATCTATCTTTCGATGGAAGAAAAACTCGAGGCGATCCTTCGTGACATAATTGATATACGAGACAAGGGTGCTCCGATTTTAGTAGGGACCGCCTCCATCGATACATCAGAAATATTGTCAAAATTCCTATCCGATAAGAAGATACCTCATGAAGTTTTGAACGCAAAATTCCACGAGAAGGAGGCTCAGATAATTGCGCAGGCCGGTCGCCCAGGGGCCGTCACAATTGCGACTAACATGGCTGGACGAGGTACAGATATTGTTTTAGGTGGCAAGTGGGAGTCCGAAGTGGCTAACTTAACGGAACCCTCGGAAGGAGACATATTAAAGATAAAGGCAGAATGGCAAAAAAGGCATGATGAAGTAATCGCAGCAGGTGCGCTCTATATGATAGGTATCGAGCGGGATGAGTCACGTCGGATTGACATTTCATTGAGAGGTCGCTCTCGTAGGCAAGGTGATCCAGGGTACTCTCGTTTTTACTTGTCTATGGAAGACAATTTGCTTCGAATATTTGCCAGTGAGGGAGTCAAAAATTTCATGCGAAAAATGGGCATGGAGAGAGGAGAGGCGATTGAGGCAGGAATGGTGACACGCTCCATTGAAAAAGCACAGAGAAAAGTAGAAGGAAGAAACTTCGATATACGAAAACAGTTGCTCGAGTACGATAATGTCGCAAATGATCAGAGGACTATAATCTATAGACAACGAAATGAACTGATGGCTAGCAATGATATTACTGACCTGCTAGATGGTATGCGCGAGGAAGTAGTCGAGCAGATAGTGGATACTTATATCCCCCCGCAAAGTGTTCCTGAGCAATGGAATGTGGAAGGTCTTGAGGAGTCTCTTGAGCAAGAGTTTAGGTCTAAACAGCCCATTAAAGAATGGTTAGAAGATGATACAAAGCTTTATGAAGATGAATTGAAAGTAAAAATCACTGAGACACTATACAGCGAGTATTCAGAGAAATGCTCGGTCATTGGTGAGAGAATGCGCGAATTCGAGAAGCAAATTACCTTGCAGATTTTAGATCGATTATGGAAAGAGCATCTTGCTACCATGGATCAGCTTCGGCAAGGCATATTTCTTCGGAGCTATGGTGGAAAGAACCCACGTCAAGAATATAAGCGAGAGGCATTTTCTCAGTTTACAGAGCTGATGAGTGCCCTTCAGCAGGAAGTAATAAAGGTTTTAAGTCATATTCAGATCAAACAAGAAGATTCGGCAGATGCGATTGGCAGACAAAGAGAAGAAGAGAAGGCACGTGCTCGCGTAAATTATCAGCATCAGTCTGTCTCGGCATTGTCAGGTGAGAGAAATGAGGGGCCGTCAGCTCCTACTAGTGCCTCCAAAGAAGGTGAGAAAAAGAAAAGTCCTTTTGTTAGGGATATACCAAAAGTTGGGAGGAATGATCCTTGTCCATGCGGGTCAGGCAAGAAGTTTAAACTGTGTTGCGGGAAGATAGGATAGAGATGGTCGTCGGTGTTAGCTTTAAAGGCAAGATCCATGAGGTGGCTGGAGTTCGATTATCAGCGGTAAGTGCAGGCATTCGTTATAAAGATAGACCTGACTTGGTTCTAATCGAGCTCGCTGAAGGAACGACCGTGGCTGGGGTATTTACGCAAAATGCTTTTTGCGCGGCACCTGTTCTGATTGCGAAGTCTCATCTGTCTTCTTCGAATCCGAGAATATTCATTATCAATACGGGTAATGCCAATGCAGGGACTGGTGAACCCGGCCAGCAAAATGCTATCAAATGTTGCCAGATCGTCGCAGAGCATGCGCAAGTATCGGTGGAACAAGTTTTACCGTTTTCGACGGGGGTGATTGGTGAGGAATTGCCTGTGGAGAAAATTGCTGCTGGTGTGCCACAAGCTTTAGATTTATTAGGCGCCAATAATTGGATGGACGCCGCTCACGGAATTTTAACTACCGATACTAGACCTAAACTAGTTTCAAAACAGATAGAAGTTGCTGGGGGCGTTTTGACAGTGACTGGAATGGCAAAGGGTGCTGGGATGATTCGCCCAAATATGGCCACAATGCTCAGTTATGTGTTCACCGACGCGATTATTGATAAAGATACTTTAGATAAGATCACAGCTAGACTGGTCAACGGATCATTTAACCGCATTACGATTGACGGTGATACTTCGACTAATGACGCTGCAATGTTGGCGGCAACTGGTAAGTCAGAAATTTCGATCTCTAACTTGGAAACTACGGAGCAGGAAAAATATTTTTCATGTCTTCAGTATGTCTTTGAGCGACTGGCTGTTGAGTTAGTCAAAGACGCAGAAGGGGCAACTAAATTCATAACGATTAATATAAGTGAGGGCAAAGACGAACAAGAATGCTTAAAGGTTGCTTACTGCGTGGCTGAGTCTCTTTTAGTCAAAACTGCATTATTTGCCTCTGATCCAAATTGGGGTAGGATTCTAGCGGTTATTGGCAGAGCTGGATTAGAGAGTTTAGAAATCTTTAAGGTTGATATTGATGTAGGCAATGTTCGGATCGTGTCCGGAGGAAAAATTGCTGATTCTTATACTGAGGAAGATGGTCAAGCTGTAATGAAGCACGAAGAAATATGTATTACCATAAACTTAGGTCGGGGTAATGCCAAAGAAACTGTCTGGACGTCTGACCTTTCTCATGATTATGTCCGAATCAATGCCGACTACCGCACGTGAGAGCATCTTCATAGTCCATGCAGAACTATGTTCATGTTGCTGTCGGTGTCATCGTTAATGAAAAAGACGAGGTTCTCATTGCCTTGAGACCGAGTGATAAGGATCAAGGCGGTCTCTGGGAATTTGCTGGTGGAAAGAAAGAGGAAACAGAAACTATTGAATTAGCCTTGGAAAGAGAATTTGCTGAGGAACTAGATATTAAATTAAAGTCCTATTTTCCTCTTCTTAAGATAAAACATAGTTATGAAGACGTTTCTGTTCTTTTAGATGTTTGGATGATAACCGATTACATTGGAACTCCTAAGGGGCTCGAGGGACAGCGCGTCGAGTGGCGTTCTCTCAAGTCCTTAGAATGCATAGATTTCCCTGCCGCGAATAAAAAAATTATTAGAAGCATTAAATTACCAAAATTCCTTCCTATAACTCCAGACCTTGGAGATCTTAGTTCCGTTAAAAAGATTTTTAAGACCTATAATAAGCAGCAGATTGAGTTGGTGCAGTTTCGGCAAACCCATTTAAACGCAAATGAATACTTGTCTTGGTTCAAAGATGCACAAACTATTGCCAAAGAATATAGTATCGAGTTAATTTTCAATGGTGATATAAAAAATGTTGACGTGTCCGAGGCTTCTGGATTTCATGCCAATTCAAGAAGATTGATGCAGATGTCCCAGAGGCCTATTGTAAGAGATAAAATTTTTGGTGCTTCTTGTCATAATCTAATCGAGTTAAAAAAAGCTATGGCTCTTGATGCGGATTATGTCTCACTTTCTCCGGTTTTACAGTCGAGTAAGTACGATGATTTCTCTTTAGGCTGGCAAACTTTTAAAAAGTTAGCGTGTGAAGCAGATATCCCCGTTTATGCATTAGGTGGTGTTGGTCCGAACGACTTAAAAACAGCACGATCAAATGGCTCGTACGGAGTATCTGGTATTTCTTCTTGGTTCAACAGGAGTGAAATTTAGCCAGGTTGATACCCAATCCAGGCTACTGAATATTTTCATTCTCTATGTCAATTTGTTGCGCTGTTGGTTCTCCTGCTATTATATTCTTTTCTGTAGCCCATTCGCCGAAATCTATAAGTTTGCAGCGCTCGCAGCAGAAGGGCCTGAACTCATTATCCTTGTTCCATTCGACGCTTTTGCTGCAATTGGGACAGCTAACTACTTTATAAGAGCTCATTTTTGCCTCGCTAGGATAAGATAATTCCTATGTATGGATTCGAACTCACTCTGGACAGATTGAATATCTTGTTCGTTATTGATTACATCGTCAGCGCGATTTAGGCGTTCCGATCGTGTGAGTTGAGAATCAATGATAGATTTAATTGTATCTTTTGAGCCACCATCTCTGGCTAAAGTGCGCTCAAGCTGGGTCTTGGGAGAGATATCCACAACCAAAATACGGTCTACGAGTTTGTGCTGGTCCGTCTCTAAAAGTAAAGGTGATTCAAGAACCACATAATCAGATTTAGCACAAGCGATCGAACGGTTGATGGCGTCTCTGATAAGAGGATGTAAAAGATTTTCTAGCCAATCCTTTTGGTCTTCATCTTTAAAAATTATGCTGCGCATCCGCGGTCTGTTCAAAGTCTTACTTCCGGTTAGTATCTCAGCACCAAACCTTTCTTCAATTTTAGCGAGGGCATTTGTACCAGGTTGTACAACTTCTCTCGAAATCGCATCGGAGTTAATGACTTCGATATTATTATTTAAAAAAAATTGCGACACGGTGGTTTTACCACTGCCAATACCACCGGTTAGGCCTACGATATACATAGTCGCTAACCGAGAACACTAATTAAGTAAAAATTATTAATCTCTGTTCCCCACATTACGAATATTAAAGCCGCTCCTGCGAGATATGGTCCGAAAGGTATTGGGAGAGCTTTATCTCTGCTCAGAACTGTGACCATGAAAACTCCTGATACCGCGCCGATGAATGATGAAATGATAATACTCGCAGCCAAACTTTGCCATCCCAACCAAGCCCCAACAGCCGCAAATAACTTAAAATCGCCGTGCCCCATACCCTCTTTTTTCCTAATGATTTTAAATATCCAATTTATGAGCCATAAAGATGAGTATCCACAAATGGCACCTATGATGGCTTCATGGAGGCTTACTTCGATGCCAATACCGAGTGCATTTATAAATAACCCAAGCCAAAGGAGTGGTAGCGTAAGTTCATCAGGAATTAAATAATGATTTATGTCAATTATTGTGATTGTGAGTAAAGACCACACGAAAAGCATCATCAAAAAAGATGTTAAAGATAATTCAAAATTATATGCTAAAAGCCCCGTTAAACATCCACTGGTCAGTTCTACAATAGGATAACGCCATGAGATTTCTTTCTTACAATTTGAACAATGCTTTTTGAGCATAAAATAACTTACCAACGGGATATTATTCCATGGTTTTATATTTTGTTTGCAATGGGTGCAGTGTGAAGGAGGCCACAGCAGGTTAAATGTTTCGTATCGGTTGTAAGCAGGAGCATCTTTGATACCTATGCCTTTTGATTTCAAAAAGCTGCTGGATTCATGTATCCAGTTTCTATCAAGTATTATTGGGAGCCGATACGAGACTACGTTGATAAAGCTACCAACTATTGTGCCGAACAGAAAAGCGATGAAGAATAAAGACATCTTACTCCTTGGACCATATCTTGTTTACACTCTAAGGTGCTATTGCTTTTACGTCAGAGCTTGAAATACGTTAAATATATGCGGGAACGTTAAATGTTACGTGTCCAGATGAACTATTTAGCCAATATAAACCTTAAATCTTTCTAGGCAAAGGTTTTATCCCGTCTAAGCTCTTATGGAGAGTTTATCATTGGGCTAGAAAGTTTGGCGTCGTAACTATTTTTACTTTAAAGTGTTGAAATTATTAGCTAAAAATTCATTTTTTGACAATGTGTTGGCCGAGTATTACTTGAAAAAACTTATGATGTGGTTTAATGTTTGTAGTCGAATCTATGACGCAATTATTAAGACATTTGCACAATTTGTCCGCACATAGGCCGAATTTAGAAATCCCATTTTGTTTGAAACTTAAGGAGTTTAGCGATGGTAGTTGGAGGTAGAGGCTTACGTAATTTAATTTGGCTAACAGCTTTGACGATTAACTTCACTGCGGCTGCGCAAGATGTGACTGTAAAGGATGGTGTTTTCACGGAGGCGCAGGTTTCTTCTGGACAAGTTGTTTATGATGCTCAATGTAAAACTTGCCATAACATGCGCTTTTATAGAGACACCTTGAGATCGTGGAATAACCAACCTCTTCTATATCTTTGGGAATCGATTATGGGAACCATGCCTGCGGATAATCCAGGTTCCCTAATGTTCGAGGAATATACGGACGTGATAGCCTATATTCTTTCAGAGAACGGATTCCCAGCTGGTGAAACTAAGTTAGATCCGGATAACGGCATGGATAGCATTTCAATTATAGCCCCATAAGATTAAGAAGATCTTACTATTTACGATTAATCTTGGTCCTGATTCTGATCTATAGTAGTTTCTAGACAATCGGCTTTAATGCGCGAGATGGTGCTTCGGTCGCTTGCACTCAATTGTAGATTGTATTTTTCTGAAATCTGATTCCACAAGTTTACATATTCACACTGAAACTCGTCTCTAGGCAGGTATCGACTTGGCCCACGGTCACGCTTACGCCTGATCTCTCTCCTTTCAACAAGCATTATGTTGAGAGGGTCATTGGAAAATTGAAGCTTCTGTTCGGGCATCCAACGGTCGCCGCCGTGGGTGTGCGCGTACATTCTTGGAATAACATGGTCCACTTCTATTTTTACAGCGACTTCAAAAGTTTCTCCAGTATATTCATCTAACCACTGACCTGTGCGCACTACGCAGTTCCTTGGATTTGTATAACGAACGTTACTTCTACTTGTAAGAATAAGCATTTCTTGTCGTGTGGACTGACAGTCTCCGTCAAAGTCCTCTTCAAAAGACCAATCATCTTCATTAAAGAATTTCTCACGCCTTCTGTAATCAGTGAGCAAACTGTCCCTCGAACGTCGACCGAAATCAAATGTGTCCGGCATCTCACAGCCTGTCATATGGCAATGATAGGACTGTCCCCAATAATGACCACCATTAAGATCTGTATTACCTGCGTGACCGAGTAGTTGGGTTGGTAACCACAATAAAAGCCACCCACAAAAGAAGTAAACCGTTTTAATTGTCATTGTTTAACCTCCTAAACGTTCAATATTTTCATACTAGTAGAAGCGAGAAATCAATTGCGCGACAATGCTTTGTTAAGGCTCCTACAGATATGTAATCAACTCCAGTTTTTGCGACATTAACCAGAGATTCCTGGTTAATGTTTCCTGACACTTCTAGCTTCGCATTTCCAGGATTTATTGTAACTGCTTTTCGTATATCTTGAAGCTTAAAATTGTCTAGCATAATTATATCTGGCTTCGCACTTATTGCCTCGCTAAGTTGTTCTAAGTTTTGAACTTCAACTTCAAGAACTTTGTTTGGGTTAATTTTGCGGGCCGTCGATATAGCATTCGAAATGTTGCCGCATGACTGGATATGATTCTCTTTTACTAAGTAAGCATCATAGAGCCCTTTTCGGTGATTGGAGCCGCCGGCAACTCTGACTGCATACTTTTGTGCATTTCTCATCCCTGGAAGTGTCTTGCGTGTGTCTAGCAAGATGACTGAGGTGCCTTTTAACCTTTCAGTATATTGCTTAGTAATAGTGGCCGTTCCCGACAAAGTCTGAAGGAAATTGAGAGCGGTTCGCTCACCCGAGAGGATAGCTCTTGCATTTCCAACAATTTCTGCCACCTGCGCATCCTTTTTAAGGCTATCACCATCCTTAAAGTTCCATTGAATTTGTAAACGACTATCAATATTTCTATAGGTTTCTTCCACCCAGGCGATTCCACAAAGTATGGCTTCCTCGCGGCAAAGTATATGGGCCTTAGCTTGAAGGTTGTCTGCAATAAGTAGAGAGGTGATATCGCCGTCACCGATATCCTCTTGTAGGGCTAAGTTTACGATAAGGGCCAAGTCGGTAGGTAGAGAGCTATCAGTCATTTAATTTGGTGTTTGTTTTAATGTAAGGGAGGCGCCTACCTGAGAGAAGTCGATCTCACTAAGTGCACTCATGCCTAATAAGATTGTATCGTTAAACATACTTGGAGTAATGCTTGCATCAATATCGTAGAGAGAAATGTTCCCTAATGTTAGCGAGGCTACCTTTGTTGAGTAAACGTTAACAATGCCGTTAGCTGTAGCAGCTTGTCTGGCCTCACCTTTTGGGAGCCCAGCTTGATTAGCTATGCTTTCTGGTATTGCAACGTCTGTTGCTCCTGTATCAACAAGAAAAGTGACAGGTATACTATTTATTTTCCCGTTCGCGATATAATGACCTTGTCGGTTTCTTTTTAGTTTAACTTCCCGCACTCCGGAGATTAATTCAATGGATGCAGGATTTTGATTGGGGTTGACTCGTTCCTGTAAAAGATCATCAAAAAATATTGTTAGTAAAGCAAGCCCTATTGAAAGGCTGAAAATCAGCATTCCTTTACCAGCAGTCCGTCCTGAATTGTCGTTTGTGGAAGAAGGCATCTAATGAATTATGAACCAACCCAGTCGGAATGGAAAGTTGATCTATAAATAAATCTGACGAGCTATGAATTAAGATGTTTAATTAAACACAGTGATGAATTAAGCCTTAGGGCTTAACATCTCCTCTAAAAATAAATAGTCTATGTTATTATGCCGAATCAATTCTTATGGAATGTAGATATGGACTTTGAGATCAGGGACCATTTGCTCCAAGGCGCAAAGCAGTTGCAGTCCCCGAATTCGAGCGAAAGGGAAGAAGAATCGGATATTAGTCTACTTGTAATCCATAACATAAGTCTCCCGCCGGGAGAATACGCGACTGGATTCATAGACCAGTTGTTTTGTAATCAGTTGGATTCAAAAGCACATCCTTACTTTAAAAAAATATCGGAGTTGAGGGTGTCGGCGCATTTATTAATTTCGCGAACGGGCTCCATGACACAATATGTACCTTTTAATCGTAAGGCATGGCATGCCGGAGACTCTGTTTTTCTTGACAGGGAAAACTGTAACGATTTTTCTATCGGAATTGAGTTAGAAGGAACTGACAATGAGCCTTTCACAGAAGAACAATATCAACACTTGATCAAAGTGACGAATGTGTTACTAAAGAGGTACCCTTTGATCAACCGTTCGCGAATTAAGGGTCACAGTGACATAGCGCCGAAGCGCAAGACTGATCCTGGGCCGTTTTTTGAATGGGATACGTACCTTAAGGAGTTGGATTAAGCTTTGGCCTTTAGTTCAGACTGCGAGCCGGCCTTGTAATCAGACTGGCAATACAAAACACTAATACCCGAGTAATCTGCTGTGAATTGTAGTATCTGATCAAAAGTTGAGCAAAAAATTTGTAGTATTCGACTATCTATATTTCTAATTGATTGAAAAGTATGGCTATTATAAGTCTGATTTGGGTGCGCTTATTTTTGATTTATGTAGTAATTTTACAAGCTTAGTCAAATTAAGCTAGGATTTCGAGTGTTTTTCAAATAAAATAATGCTAAATATGTAAATATATTACACACATAGTTACTAAGAGCCTGCTAAGTTGCGAAGTTCGCCAGTGATCCTGGCGGCACATAGGATTTCGGTATGACTCACGATAATGATGTTAACCCTGAAGAGACAAAAGAGTGGCTCGACGCGCTGCACTCCGTCATAAAAGAAGAAGGGATAGAAAGAGCGCACTATTTAATTGGAAGACTCTCCAATAACACCGCTAGGGTTAACCCAAGTATTCCCTCAAAATCGGTGAGCTCCCCTTACTGCAATACAATCCCTCCCTCAAACGAGGATCGCATGCCCGGTGATATGTTTATGGAGCGGCAAATTAGGGGTATTGTGCGTTGGAATGCCATGGCTATGGTCATGAGAGCGAATCAACGCAACGCAAGTATTGGAGGACACATCTCAACATTTGCTTCCTCCGCGACCTTATACGATGTGGGTTTCAATTACTTCTTTAAGGGTCCGAGTGAAGAACATGAAGGAGATTTAATTTACTATCAAGGGCATTCATCTCCAGGTATCTATTCGAGATCTTACCTTGAAGGCCGACTGGATGAAACTCAGCTTGATAACTTTCGAGAAGAAGTAAAGGGCAATGGCTTGTCCTCATACCCGCACCCTTGGCTGATGCCAGACTATTGGCAGTTCCCAACTGTATCGATGGGGCTGGGCCCAATTCAGGCTATTTATCAAGCGCACATTATGAAGTATTTAAGTAGCAGGAATCTGTTAGATAATTCTGATCGCAAGGTCTGGGCTTTTTTGGGTGATGGTGAAATGGATGAACCCGAATCACTGGGGGCCATAAGTAAAGCATCGCGTGAGAAGCTTGATAATTTAATTTTTGTGATCAACTGTAACTTGCAACGTTTAGATGGGCCCGTAAGGGGGAATGGTAAAATCATCCAAGAGTTAGAAGCCGTTTTTCGTGGAGCCGGATGGAACGTTATTAAAGTAATTTGGGGTCGTCACTGGGATCCGCTTTTTCAGGCAGATACAGAGGGGGTCTTGCAGTCTCGAATGGATGAAGTGGTTGATGGTGAGTATCAAAATTATGCAAGCAGGGGCGGTGCGTACACTCGAGAGCACTTTTTTGGCAAGAGTCCTGAGTTGTTGAAGATGGTAGAGCACTTGTCTGATGATGACATCATGGCATTGAATCGTGGAGGACACGACCCTTTCAAGGTTTATGCGGCCTATGCGGAGGCTGTAAAATCCGTTGGAAAACCCACCGTGATTCTCGCTAAGACCATCAAAGGTTATGCGTTTGGTGCTTCCGCTGAGGCGCAAAATGCGACACATTCGGTCAAGAAGCTGGATATCGAATCTCTCAAAAAGTTTCGCGACCGTTTTGGAATTCCAATCGAAGACAAGAGCCTTGGGGATGTTCCATATTACCGACCTGCAGAGGATAGTTTGGAATTAAGGTACATGAGAAAAACGAGGGAGCCTCTGGGAGGCTCGGTTCCTCAACGTAGAAGTCAAACATATGCATTAAAGGTGCCTGCGCAAAGTGTCTTTGAAAACCAGATAAAAGGTAGTGGAGAGAGAGAAATTTCGACGACCATGGCTTTTGTGCGCTTATTGAGCTCCCTATGCAAGGACGAAGACATAGGTCAACGTATTGTTCCTATCGTGCCAGATGAAGCCCGAACCTTTGGTATGGAGGGTATGTTTAGGCAGTTGGGTATATATTCGTCTGCAGGGCAATTATACGATCCGGCTGACTCAAACCAAGTCATGTTCTATCGGGAGGACAAAGAAGGCCAAATGCTGGAGGAAGGGATTACCGAGTCTGGATCTTTCTCGGCATGGCTCGCGGCCGCGACGTCTTACAGTGTCAGTAACTACCCCTTAATTCCGTTCTATATTTATTATTCAATGTTTGGTTTTCAGCGAGTGGGCGATCTTTGTTGGGCCGCCGGGGATTCTCAAGCTAGAGGGTTTTTGATTGGAGCTACAGCAGGAAGAACGACCCTAAACGGGGAGGGGCTGCAACATCAAGACGGGCACAGCCACGTCTTATCTTCGACTATCCCCAATTGTATCAGTTATGACCCAGCCTATTCCTATGAACTGGCTGTTATTATCAAAGATGGTATTCGCCGGATGTATCAGGAAATGGAATCGGTTTTCTACTACATAACGACCATGAACGAAAATTACCAGCAACCCGAAATGCCAAAAGGCGTTGAGAAAGACATCATAAACGGGATGTATCTGCTGGAGGATGGAAACTCTAAAGAATTTAAAGTTGGAAAACCGATTAACAAAGAGCATCGTGTGCGGCTCCTGGGCAGTGGTACGATTCTGAGAGAGGCACGGAAAGCGGCTGAACTTCTGAGGACAGAGTACTCGGTGGCCGTTGATGTATGGAGTGTGACAAGCTTCAATGAGCTTCGGCGAGAAGCTCTGGAAATTGGCAGAGAAAATATGCTCAACTCTGATAAAAAGCCTAAAGTACCATTCGTTACAGACAAACTTTCCAAGCAAGCCGGGCCAGTTATCTCCGCGACGGATTATATGAAAATTCATTCTGATCAGGTCCGGGAGTTTATTCCGGATACATATCGGGTGCTTGGAACGGATGGTTTTGGAAGGAGTGACAGCCGAGAGCAGCTTAGGCACTTTTTTGAAGTTGATATGAAGTTCATTGCAGCCGCCGCTTTATACGAACTCAAGGAGGCTGGACTTATTGATGGAAAAATTCTGGCAACCCATTATAAAAGCCTAGGAATAGATAAAAATAAAGCAAACCCAATCTACCAATAATTTCCGAATCTTTGAGATTGCGAAGGAGTATTGGATTGACAATTAAGAAAATAACGGTTCCTGATCTTGGTGAGGCTACTGAAGTAGAAGTCATTGAGCTGTTGGTTAGTGTCGGCAAGAAAGTTCAGGAAAACGAATCGCTGTTGGTCCTTGAGAGCGATAAAGCGGCGATGGAAATACCTGCGCCAATGTCTGGCATCATTAAGGAAATATCGGTGAATCTTGGCGATCAAGTAACGACAGGTGTTGAGATATTGACACTTGAGATTGATAACGGCCAGGAAATTGTTGCCGAGGAGCGCTCCGATAAATCTGTATCCGAAGAAACAGAAATCGCTGAAACTAAAGAAGAAGCAGATCGAACAGAAGGTAAATCGAATAATAATCTAAATGAGACAACTTCAATCACCATAGAGGTGCCTGATCTTGGCACTGAAGATGAAGTTGATGTCATCGAATGTCACGTAAAGGTTGGCGATCATATAAACGCTGATGATTCTCTTCTAACCGTAGAGTCTGATAAAGCAGCGATGGAAGTACCTTCACCAAGCTCAGGTGAGATAGAGAAATTGCTAGTAAAGGTCGGCGACAAAGTAAAAACAGGATCCAAGATTGCATTGCTCAAGGCGGAAGTTAGGGGAAATAATGAGTTAAATGCGGTGAAAGGGCACGGAGGTAATGACTTAGAAGAGGAGAATACGACCGTCGATCCATCCGATTCTGAAAAAGCATTGGAAGGCAGCCCTGCGGAGAGTTTGCTGCCGCAGGACGACAACAAAGAGTTTGTTGCTCCATCTCCTCGAGCTGAGGTGTATGCGGGGCCCGCAGTCCGAAAACTAGCTAGAGAATTAGGTGTGGATCTGAATATTGTCCAAGGATCAGGAGCAAAAAATAGGATCGTTAAGGAGGATATTCAAGGGTTCGTGAAGCGGAGATTAAGTGGAACTGAGTCAAGCGGTTCAGTGAACTTCGGGGTACCCGACTTGGATTTTAGTCAATTTGGGCAGATTGAGGAGCGTAAGAGGTCAAAGCTAGAAAAAGTTACCGCTTTAAATATGTCTCGAAGCTGGAGTTCGGTGCCCCATGTCGCGCAATTTAATGAGGCGGATGTGACGGATTTGGAGAAGTTTATCTCTGAAATAAAAACAGAAGCAGAAAAGAAAAAGATTAAGCTTACTTATCTTCCTTTTCTGTTGAAAGCCTGCGCGAAGACTTTAGCGGAATACCCGAAGTTTAATGTTTCACTTCATTCTTCGGGAGAATATGTGATTCAGAAAAAGTATTGCCACATCGGGATTGCTGTTGCAACAGAAGCCGGTCTACTTGTCCCAGTTGTGAGGGATGTGGATAAAAAATCAATTTGGGATCTGGCTTCTGAGGTGTTGGAGCTTTCTTCTAAAGCTAAAGAAAGAAAATTGGGAATTGAGGATATGCAGGGAGCTTGTTTTTCAATCTCAAGTTTGGGTGCTCTAGGGGGCACGGGATTTATACCTATAGTTAATTCCCCAGAAGTCGGAATTCTGGGTGTCGCGAAGACTGAGGTTAAACCCGTTTTTATTGACGGAGAGTTTAAGCCTCGAAAGATGTTGCCCTTCACATTGTCTTACGACCACCGAGCCGTGAATGGAGTTGACGGGGGTTTGTTTGCAACATACTTGACCAAGGTGCTGACAGATGTTCGTCATTTAATCTTGTAGATTTGGTCAATCATCAATGAAAGCACACTAAGCCGGATAAAAGATAAAGGAATCTTCTTTGGAGAATTTTTCTATCTTGCAGTTGTAGGCTTGAGACAGATTCTCCTCAGTTAAAATTTGTTGCTTGTCTCCTACTATCGGTTTACCGTTTTCAAGCATGAGAATTAATTTATCGCAGAACTGATTTGCGTAGTTTATGTCATGGGTCGCTAATAAAAAGCTAGCGGATGTTTGAGTGACTCTTTTTGTTAGAATATGACTTAAACGAACCTGAAACGCGATGTCTAAATGGTTGGTGGGTTCGTCTAGAAGAAAAATCTTGGGATCTTGTGCCAGAAGCAAAGCGATACTAACTCTTTGAAGCGCTCCACCAGATAAGGTATGGAGCTTTCGCTCTTTCAGCGTTTCCAACCCGAGCTCGCCGAGAATACTATCAACCATTTGTAAATCAGTGAGTGAGTCTTCGATCAGGGATCTATGGTGCGGGTGCCTTCCTAATAGTACTGTTTCCAAAACTGTTGCCGGTAGACTACTTAAGCCTTCTTGGAACAACATTCCAATATGCTGAGCAAGTTGGTTCCGACTATAATCCTTCATTGGAATTGAATCGAGTAAAATGGAACCACCTTTTGGGCTTAGTATGCCTGCGAGGCATTTTAGCAAGCTTGTTTTGCCCGCTCCGTTTTTGCCTAGCAGTCCCCAGCGTTCACCTTTATTGATAGTCATACTCAAGTCGTGTAACAACGTTTTATTACCCACACTTAGTATCAATGATTTTAAGCAAAGTTTTGTCAAAATTATCTCTTTGTACTACTACCATGCAAAATTATTAAAAAGCTAGGAACACCTATGATTGCTGTAAGTACACCAACTGGGAGCTGCTGCGGAGCAATTACCGTTCTGGCAAGGCTGTCTGCGATGATTACGAAACTACCACCTAAGAGAGCAGACGCTGGAATCAAAACACGGTGGTCGCGCGCGCCGAGCATTCTTAGCATATGGGGTGTCACTAGGCCGACAAATCCCACTGAGCCCGCAATAGTGACTGCGACAGCTGTAAACAATGAAGCAGAAAAATACAATATTAGTCTCAACAAGTTAAGATTTATGCCTAAACTTAAAGATATCAATTCGCCCCTTGAAAGAACATTTAAAGATCTAGAGATTTTTAGTCCGCCGACTAATCCAAGGGTGATAAGCAAAAAATGGCCAAGATAAACTCTGCTTTGACTTAGGTCGCCCATCAGCCAAAAGAGCATGGAACGCACAGTACTGGATGGGCTGGTAGTAAGTAAAAGATTAAGCAAAGCTCCCCATCCGGCTGACACCACAACTCCCGTGAGTAGCAGCCTTATTACCGACCAGTTGCCAAACTGGTTACTGATACCAAACACGATTAAAGTCGACACTATAGCGCCGGCAAATGCAGCATTCACTAATAGAAAGCTACTGGCTCCTAAAAGGATAGCTGAGAGTGCGCCTACCGCCGCGCCACCTGAAACTCCAAGTATATAGGGGTCTGCGAGCGGGTTTCTTAGTAACACTTGCATCGCGACCCCAGACATCGCCAGCAAACTCCCTACGGTAAATCCAGCTAAAGTCCTCGGTATGCGGATTTCGTTCAGAATTTGATTCGTTAACCCATTCTGAGGAGACAGAAAATGTAGAAATATTTGGTTAAGGCTTAACTCTGCAGAGCCACTTAGTAATGAAAATAGCACCGCGATACTCGTAAGTGCTATAAGAAAGCCTAGAAGGAGGTAGTGTTGCTTCAAAATCATGGGATTAAAACTATTCCAATGTTGAAAACTTATTCTGACGCTTATCGTTAACTATTAAAATGAACATATCCAAATCAAACAGGCTCAATCATAAATGTAAAAATATTTTAAGTCATTTCGAGTCAGGTATGCTTCATGCATTAAGGTCGCTTAAAGACTGTTTTATTGTGCGATAAGGCAATTATGATGTTATCGTTTGATTTTGCTAATTGAGTGAGCAGGAGCTAAGACAAATATGCCTTCTTTTGATGTTGTATCTGAAGTTGATATGCATGAAGTAAATAATGCGATCGATCAAGCTAACCGAGAAGTAAACACGCGATTTGATTTTAAGGGAGTTGAGGTTAAGTTTGAACTAACGGACCAAGAGGCGATCCTGATTTCTGCTGAGGCCGAGTTTCAAGTGCGACAAATGGTAGAGATACTCCGATCCAAGGTGATAAAAAGGGGAGTTGATGTTAAGGCGTTACGAGAAGGAGACGTTGAAATAGTGGGTCAGAAGGCAAGCATGATTGCTAAAATTCAGCAAGGGATTGAACCCGAACTTGCTAGGAAAATTGTGAAAATGGTGAAAGAAAAGAAGATGAAGGTACAAGTCGCCATTCAGGGCGATAAACTTCGCGTTACCGGTAAAAAGAGGGATGACCTACAAGCAGTTATTGCATTTTTAAAAGATTCAAGTTTGGGAATTCCCTTGCAATACGTCAACTTTCGAGATTGAAAATGCTGTTCTATTTTAAAATTTAAAACCCCTTGTAGTTTGAGTATCGACAAGTCATGCAAACTTTGAAGATTCAGATGTTAAGTCGCTGGAAACAGCTTTTGCTAATTCTTGAACCTTACGCACAGACAGGGCCGCTAGGGGCTTTTTTTTTAGGAATAACATCCGGCTTCCCTTTTGCCTTGATCGGGGCGACTTTAACTACGCGACTCGCACAAGAAGGAATTTCAAAGAGTTCGGTTACCGCGTTCGCACTTACCTTTTTAGCCTATAATTTTAAACCGCTTTGGGCGCCGATTGTGGACAATATAAGTTTGCCGATGATCGGTCATTTTGGCCAAAGAAGATCCTGGCTTTGGTTTGTCAGTTTCTTGTTAATTTGTTCAATTGTATCACTCGGGGTCGCAGACCCGAGTCAGGCTATTGTAATGGTCGCAATATCTGCAATAGCCGTCGGCATTTCTGGAGCTACCTTAGATATAATAATCGACGCATACAGAATTGAGCTTCTTGAACCACACCAGTTAGGTGTTGGATCCGGCATGTCTCAGTATGGCTGGAGGATTGGAGCCGCATCCGCAGGAGCATTCGCGCTGATTGTCGCAGAAAGATATGGTTGGTCTATAGCCTATGTCACAAGCATAATATTTGTATTGCCGGCAATATTGGTAGGTGTGATTTTGGGAGAACCTTCACGCCATATTGAGAAAATAGGCAGTGAAAGGCTTTTTCAAGGCCTGTTTGAATATTTCAGCCCGCTCTTGGAGTTTGTGAGAAGAAAGGGCGCTTGGTTAGTCCTCTTTTTTGTGCTGATTCATAAAATTGGCGATACACTAGCGAACCTCACTTTGCGTCTTTTGTTTGATGATTTGGGGTTCAGCAACGAGGAGATCGCATTTTATGATGTTGGTTTTGGCTTCATCGCTTTCCTAGTCGGAATTTTTGTAGGAGGCATCTTGTTTTCGCGGATGGGGTTAAAAAAATCAGTCTTTGTAAGTTTGGTTTTGATGGCTGTTTCTAATTTTAGTTTTGCCGCACTGGCATTGGTTGGTCATTCAAACTTAGGTATGGCGACAGCGGTTGGCTTTGAAAATTTTGCTAGCGGTATTGGCGGGGTGACGGTGGTCGCTTATTTATCGGCATTGTGTAATCTTAGGTTTACAGCGACCCAATATGCCTTGCTTTCAGCACTCGCAAGTATTGCTGGTAGGCTTTTGACAGGAACGATGGCAGGTAGTTTGATTACAGGTATGGGTTACGTGAGTTTTTATCTGCTTACCACGCTATTAGCGATGCCTGGAGTTGTTTTGTTCTGGTATATGATTCAAAAAGGGTTGGTGGATTTAAAACCAGAAGGAGAGGCCAATTTTTGAAAAATTCGTTTTGAAAGATTAATTATCAACCGTAAATTAAATCCAGCCATATTTTTGCAGAGATATCTTTTCCCCAGAGAACATGATGCCCTCATTCTCTAATTTTGACCTCTGAAGATGATACTTTTTGGTTCCACTCTCAAAAGAAATGGATCCTTCTGAATTTATAACTCGATGCCATGGTAGACTGCTCTCTGGAGGAAGGTGTTTGAGTGTGTAGCCTACATAACGAGCATATCCTGGCAACCCGGCACGATCCGCCACAGCACCGTATGAGATCACCTTGCCTCGTGGAATATGGGAAACGATAGACCAAATTGCTTCTTTTTTATTCATGAGGTAATAGCGCGGGGCCAAAGCTAACTTTCGTACAATGGTAAGGTTATCAGCCTCTCTTTAGAAGGATAAACTGTTGCAGCGTCTCTTAATTATATTTATTGTGGTACCCCTCCTGGAAATGGTTATTCTATTCGAGGTGGCGGATCAGTTTGGCGGTTTTTCGACTCTTTTGTTGGTTATACTCACGGCTGTTGCCGGTTTAAGCATTCTTAAAAGACAGGGCCTCTCGACTCTTTCGAGAGCTCAAAGGAGGCTAGGCTCGGGACAGCTCCCAGCTCAAGAAATCGTGGAAGCCATGCTGCTCGCAGGAGCTGGGGCGCTTCTGCTTACCCCTGGATTTCTAACCGATTTCTGCGGGTTTGTCTTTTTGACTGGGTTTTTTCGTCAGCTAATTGCTGCCTGGATAATTCAGAAGGGATTTTTAAGGACAATGGAGATAGGGCAGAGCAACGATCAAGGCTATTGGACAAAAACGCAGCACAAACCAGACTTTGGATCTGATAATGTCTACGAGGGAGAGTATACAAACGAAGATAGTGTTGAAACAATCGAGGACCTAGATAAAAAAAAGTAGTAAAAACAATTATATAGGTGATATCTGCGGAGATAAAGTATAAAAATATCTATAGAATTATTCTCCAGCTATTGAAATTTAGACATCAAACCCCATCTTGAAAGCATCGTTTGGACCGCAGCAGGCCTGACAATTGGAACGCTGCAAGATATAGAGAAAATGTTCAATAGTGGCTAGTTCACCGGGCTTTTCCGCTTGAAAGCATTAAACTTTTTTAAAAATTGTTTGACCTAGGAGACGTAAGAATGAATATCCGGCCTTTACAAGATCGTGTCGTAGTAAGACGCATGGAAGAAGAAACAACCAGTTCGGGAGGAATTGTGCTGCCTGGTTCGGCCACAGAGAAGCCTGCGCAAGACGAAGTACTCGCGGTGGGTCCTGGAAAGCGTTTAGAGAGCGGGGACAGTCAGCCAGTTGATGTGAAAGTGGGTGATACCGTTGTTTTTGGGAAATATTCCAGCAATACCGTGAAGATTGGCGAAGAAGAATTACTAATCTTAAATGAGAATGAAATTTTTGGTGTTATTGAGTCTTAGCAAGCAAATTAGACATAACTTCAATTACCATTTAGACAAGATAGGACATTAAAAATGGCTAAAGATGTAAAATTCGGCGATACAGCCCGACAAAAATTGTTAACAGGTGTAAATACCCTAGCTGATGCGGTTAAGGTTACCTTGGGACCGAAAGGTCGAAACGTTGTGCTTGATAAATCTTTTGGAGCACCAACCGTCACTAAAGATGGTGTCTCAGTTGCAAAAGAGATTGAGCTCGAAGACAAATTCGAAAACATGGGTGCACAAATGGTTAAAGAAGTCGCATCCCAAACTTCTGACGTGGCTGGTGACGGTACAACTACTGCCACAGTTCTTGCGCAGTCTATACTGAATGAAGGTTTGAAATCAGTTGCGGCGGGAATGAATCCAATGGACTTGAAGCGTGGCGTTGACAAGGCGGTATCCGCACTGGTCTCTGAAGTAAGCGACTTGTCTTCTCCGTGCGAAGACTCTAAGGCGATAGCTCAAGTTGGCACCATTTCTGCCAACTCTGACGAAGCTGTAGGCGAAATTATTGCTGAGGCTATGGAGAAGGTGGGTAAGGAAGGTGTAATTACCGTTGAAGATGGTTCTGGTCTTGAGAATGAACTAGACGTCGTTGAAGGTATGCAATTTGATCGAGGTTATCTCTCCGCGTACTTCATTAACAATCAGGATAGTATGAGTGCCGACTTAGAAAATCCGTTTATTTTGCTGTTCGATAAGAAAATTTCTAACATTCGTGACCTTCTGCCTCTACTTGAGTCAGTAGCAAAGGCTGGACGACCGCTTCTAGTTATTGCTGAGGATGTGGAAGGCGAGGCGCTGGCGACTCTGGTGGTTAACAACATGCGGGGGATTGTGAAAGTAGCAGCAGTCAAGGCCCCAGGCTTTGGAGATCGCCGGAAAGCTATGTTAGAAGATATAGGAATCCTAACCGGTGGAACCGTGATTTCAGAAGAGGTTGGTTTAAACCTTGAAGGAACAACGGTTGAAGATCTAGGGTCAGCCAAACGCGTTCAGATTAGCAAGGAAAATACCACGATCATTGATGGTGCCGGAGATGCTAAAAATATTGAAGGGCGTGTTGGACAAATACGTGCTCAAATAGAAGAAACTTCTTCAGATTATGATCGAGAGAAGTTGCAGGAGCGGGTAGCTAAATTAGCTGGAGGAGTTGCTGTAATTAAGGTCGGTGCAGGTACCGAAATAGAAATGAAAGAGAAAAAGGCTCGTGTTGAAGATGCGCTTCATTCTACGAGAGCTGCCGTTGAAGAAGGGGTTGTACCCGGAGGTGGTGTGGCTTTGGTACGTGCACTTCAGAAAGTAGAAGGTCTCACTGGTGACAATGAAGATCAGAATGTCGGCATTGCCCTTCTGCTCAAAGCTGTCAGCACTCCACTTAGGCAAATCGTAGCAAATGCTGGGGAAGAATCCTCTGTAGTCCTTGATAAAATTAAACAGGGCGACGGTAATTTTGGGTTCAATGCAGCGAGTGGCGAATATGGAGACATGATAGAGATGGGAATCCTTGATCCAGCAAAAGTAACGAGAACTGCGCTTCAGGCTGCAGGATCGATTGCTGGGCTGATGATTACTACTGAGGCCATGGTTTCAGAGCTTCCGGAAGAAGCTCCTGCTGCCGCTCCAGCTATGCCAGATATGGGCGGCATGGGTGGAATGGGCGGAATGATGTAAGTTTTTTAGCTCAGTTTTATTGAGTGTGAAAAAGAGTAAGCAATAAAAAACGCGACCTATGAATACATAGGTCGCGTTTTTTTCATATTGATTAAAATTAAACGAACTCGATTAAAACTAAAAGCACCGCCATTAGCCCTATACCGCAATGTATCACTCCCGTTACTGACGTCATTGGGCCAGTTTTACCCTTAATCGCATTGATCTCCAGAGCAGCAACAAGAAGAAGAGTAAGAAGTATGGCAGAGGAACTGGCACCGCCTTCTGAGGAAAGTGGTATCCGCCCTATTCCAGAGAGATGCCCTGAAGCTCCCATAAAGAAAAGCATTGGTAGGGAAAAAAGAGTATTGGTTCTGGATGCAAGGCCCGCTTTACCCAGAGCTCCTGCAGCACCAGGAAGTGCTTCCCCTCCGCCAAGTACTTGGTCGTTAGACGCGATTACGATCTTCTGATTTGGCCAGATTATCAGCCAAACGTTTAAGAACATCAGAGTGCCCATAACCATTCCGAGTGTTATATAGTAATTTATTGCTCCGCCTAAATAAGCCGCCAGTATCGTGCCGGAGATAAAAGTAAAAAGTGCTCCGTATCGAAACCACCATAGAGCGCGTGGCACTAATTTTGATATTGCGGCAGATTTCCCATCAGCACTTGTTTCCTTGAAATATTCTGTTTGCACGAAATTAAAATAGTAAAGTATGCCTATCCAAATGACGCCGGCAAACATATGGATCCACCGAAAAACATAGCTAATTAAATTTTCAAATTCCATTGTCTTAGTCCCAATTTTGATCAATGACGTTGTTATTATACGCTTTATCGGCCCGAAGAGACTGAAGTTAAAGTAATGTTTTTGCTATCGATAATATCGCTCTTTTTTGTCTGAGGGATGACAAGGGGCATTTAATTAAAGGATAATATGCGCTATGAGAGACAAAAACGAGCTAGGTGACATTCCCCCGTTAGTTCCAGAGAAGGACGACGTGGCTTCTCATATGAGCAATAAGAAGGCGCAGAGCCAGGAGATTGTGAGATCTAGTTACTATACCGAGAGAGTCAAAGTTAGCTCTTGGCCTGTTAGGGTAATGCTAACGATACTTACCCTCGTTGCGGCGGGAGGAGGGTATGCCGGCTATTATCTTTACGGAGAGTACCAAACAGATCTTCGCCAAGCTAACCTCAGGATAGGAGACCTAGAAGTTGCATTGGCGCTTGCGGGTCAGACTGCAGAGGAGTCTGATAGCAATCTCATGGACAATATTAGTCGAACCATTGAACAATACGATTTGCTTTGGGCGAACTGGAGAGCGAATAATAAACAGTTTGACGATATTCAGGGCGAAATTTCTCGGTTAAAAATAGCCAACGAAGGGCAAGACGAGACAACAGAAAATAATAGTAAAGCAATAGCTCTGGCCAACGAATCGATGATTTCAAGTGAAGCGCAAATTACAAACCTTAGCAATAACTACAATCAACTGATGACGTCGTTTAGCAGTTTGAATAACAGTGTTGATGAGCTTGGAGCAATGCGTGGGGACTTAGAATCGATCCGCCAAGCTTTAAATAGTGGGGACAGCACTGTTCTCGGTTTAGCCGGTAGGGTTGAATATATCGAGCAATCTATGGAGTCGGTCAATGCACATCGACTCCAGATAAACGAAAGTTTGTTCCGTCTACAAGAGAATATTGAAGCCCTTCAGCGGCCAGGTGGTCTTTAATTCCCCGTGAATTTTGGTGAGCGTTTTTCTATAAACGCGGTAACACCCTCCTTAAAATCTTTCCTTGAGGCGCAATCTGAAAAGTATTCTGCCTCAGCTTGTAGTTGAGATTCAAATTCACTCTCTAGTGAGCGGTAAAATAATGCTTTGGTATTTCCGTAGACGTGGGTAGGGCCATTAGCAAGCCGCAGAGCCAGTTTATTTGTCTCAGTGTCTAATTCATCGGTTGGTACCACAAAGTTTATCATACCGATTTCCTCGGCAGTTTTCGCGTCGAAGCGATCGCCAAGCAGAGCGATCTCCATTGCTTTCTTTATCCCAACCGCGCGAGGCAGGTGGAATGATGACGACCCGTCTGGGCTAGTCCCGATCTTGCAATATGCCAGCGTAAAAAAAGCATCTTCAGCGGCGATTACAAGGTCACATGCAAGGGCTATCGAAACGCCAGCACCAGCGGCAGCGCCTCGACAGCTTGCAATAATAGGCTTGGGCATCCGTCTCATCGCGAACATGATGGGATGCAGGTCGTGTATCCTAAGAATAAATTCTTTCTTGATTTCTTCGGGTGGTTTCTTGATAGATTCTCCCATGCCTTTTACGTCCCCTCCAGCCATAAAATGATCACCGGCTCCTTTCAGGACAATACAGCGAATTTTATCGTCTAGCTCTGCATCGTGGAGTGCTTCAGCGAGTTGCTTTCGCATGTCCATACTCAGGGCATTCCTTGCATCAGGGCGATTCATCATAAAAGTTGCTATCCCGTTTTCGATGGTTACTTCTAAATCGGACATTTTTGCTCCTGCAAGAATTGGGTTATTAAGTAGTGAGGCAAGTATAGCTGGGAAAAGCAGTAATCTCACTTTTCATTAGCAGTTTGGTTAATTGCGGTCTTTGGGTATAATACGCCCCCCTGGAAGGGCTTATCCCTTCATGTTTTGTTGGGCGGACGTGGCGGAATTGGTAGACGCGCTAGATTTAGGTTCTAGTATCGCAAGGTGTGAGAGTTCAAGTCTCTCCGTCCGCACCACTTTTCTAAAATCTATGTACGTTGAGTTTCGCTTGATTTGCTCGGCGCTCTTTAAGTGCGTTATTCTGATTTTATGAAAAAAACTTTAAAAAAAATGAACAAAGCGTTCGCTAAAGGGAAATCTGCGCAGATTTCAGTCTCAAATCGTAGTGATGTCCAGAAATTCTTATCGAAGGTAGCGGCGATGCCCAAGGCTGCCGGCGATGCACATATGATTTTTGCTCTTGATGCGACTGCAAGCCGAGAACAGACGTGGGGTGTTGCTAAGCAACTTCAAACGGAGATGTTTCTCAGTGCGCAGTCTTTGGGGGGGCTGAACTTACAGCTTTGTTATTTTAGAGGATTTGCTGAATTCTTTGCCAGTCGATGGGAAAACAATGCTGATGAGATAGTCCGGATCATGGCAGGAATGGACTGCCAGGCAGGAGTAACTCAAATTGAGAGGGTGTTGGCTCATGCAATCAATGAAAATCAGGCACACAAGATTAAGTGTGTGGTCTATATAGGGGATGCCATGGAAGAGAACGTTGATGTTCTTGCCAATCTTTCTGGGAAATTGGGCCTTTTAAGTATACCTGTTTTTATGTTTCAGGAGCGAGGTGACCCTGGCACTAGAAAGGCCTTCATGGAATGTGCTCGTTTGTCTGGTGGCGCCTACTCACAATTTGACCAGGCGAGTGTTTCTCACTTAAAAGAGCTGTTGAGGGCTGTTGCAGTCTACGCCGCGGGTGGTTACAAGGCGCTCAAAAACTTTAGTAGCAGTTCGACGAAAGAAGTTAAACTACTTCAACAGCAGCTAAAATCTTGAGTAGGTAGTATGATTTTTCGACTTCTTGCACTCCTTACATTACCTGTGCTTGCCTACTTCTTGGTAAAATCCCTCCAAGATCGGTTCAGTTTTTCTCCACGCCAAACCAGAATTCTATTTTTAATTGTTGCATTTCTTTTGGTGATCGGGGTGTTAGTTTTGCTTGGAAGGTTGCCTATCGGAGCCATCTTTGCGCCTCTGGGTGCAGCCCTAGCTTTCATGCTCAGATTTCTGCCAACATTACTACGAATTCTTCCCATGTGGCAGATATTTAGGAGTAGCTCGGTGTCAGCGAATCCAAAGTCGGAGGGGCAATCGTCCACAATTCGAACAGAGTATTTCCTTATGGAGCTTCAACACGATACTGGCAATATGGACGGATCAGTATTACGTGGCAGTTATTCTCAGCGGCGTCTTTCAGAGCTTTCACTGGAAGAGCTCTTGGAAGTTTTTCATGAGTGCCAGTCTGAACCTGACTCGGTTCAGGTTTTAATGGCGTATATGGATAGAAACTATCCGGACTGGCGCGAAACTTCTGAGGAGAACACTTACAAAGATTTAGTCGCAGATGCTCAAATCGATCGAAAGCTCGCACTTGAGATTCTTGGGCTGAATGATCCTTTCAGCGGGGAGGATGTGATCAACGCTCACAGACAACTTATGCAAAAACTTCATCCAGACAGAGGTGGGTCTGATTATTTAGCCAAGAAAATAAATTTGGCAAAAGACTTTCTCATTGACGAATTTGATTGATTCAATTTCCACATGATTTCAGAAATGCATATTTTTAAGTGGTAGAATGAGATTTTCGCGATTTACCGGGTAAAAGAGAAACGACCAATGACGCTGATCCGTAATGAGGACGTGATTCAAAGTGTTGCAGATGCCTTGCAATATATTTCCTATTACCACCCTATTGATTTTGTTCGAGCAGTTCATGAGGCATATGAAAATGAGGAGTCGCCTGCCGCAAAGGATGCCATGGCTCAGATCCTCATCAATTCGCGTATGTGCGCTGAGGGTAAGCGACCGATTTGCCAAGATACTGGAATAGTCACAGTGTTTCTCAAAATAGGTATGAATGTTCACTGGGAAGGGGGGCTATCGGTAAATGAAATGATTAACGAAGGAGTCAGGCGGGCTTATCAATTACCAGATAATGTACTTAGAGCATCGATACTCTCGGACCCCGCAGGGGTGAGGAAAAACACAAAAGATAACACGCCAGCAGTAATTCACATGGAAGTAGTCCCTGGTAACAAAATTGAGGTTAAGCTAGCCGCAAAAGGTGGCGGTTCAGAAAATAAGGCAAAGATGGTGATGCTTAATCCCAGCGACAGCATCGTTGATTGGGTTGAAAAAACGGTACCTCAGATGGGTGCTGGTTGGTGTCCGCCCGGCATTCTAGGAATAGGAGTTGGCGGAACTGCTGAAAAAGCCGCCGTTTTAGCAAAAGAGTCGCTCATGTTGCCAATTGACATTCATGAGCTCAGGAAGCGCGGCCCAGCGAACCGTTCTGAAGAACTTCGGTTGGAGATAATGGACCGCGTAAATAGTTTAGGTATTGGAGCACAGGGTTTGGGGGGCTTGACCACCGTTTTGGACGTCAAAGTTTCCGACTATCCAACTCATGCGGCTTCCCTGCCGGTAGCGATGATCCCTAACTGTGCGGCTACTCGCCATGCTCATTTTACTCTTGATGGAAGTGGTGTTGCTGAACTAGATCCACCGAGTTTGGAGGATTGGCCGCAAATTGAGTGGGATGTGGGACCGCGAGCTCGAAAAGTAAATCTCGATGAACTTACTCCTGACGATGTCGCGACTTGGCAGCCTGGTGAAACCTTACTGCTATCTGGTAGCTTAATTACAGGCAGAGATGCAGCGCACAAAAAACTGCTAAGCATGATCGAAAGTGGTGAGGGTTTGCCGGGAGGCGTTAATTTTGACAATAAATTTATATACTATGTAGGACCGGTAGACCCTGTAAGGGAAGAAGTGATTGGTCCTGCAGGCCCTACGACAGCAACGAGAATGGATAAATTTACTGATGATCTTCTTCAGAAAACTGGTCTCATAGGGATGATTGGAAAGGCCGAGCGAGGTCCCGTTGCGATTCAGGCAATCAAAAAGCATAAGGCTGTTTACCTAATGGCAGTAGGAGGTGCAGCATATTTAGTTTCAAAGGCTATCCGAAAAGCCAAGGTTATAGCTTTTAAAGAATTGGGTATGGAAGCGATTCACGAGTTTGAAGTAGAAGAAATGCCGGTAACAGTCGCTGTAGATGTAAACGGTATTTCAGTTCATCAAACAGGCCCGGAGGAATGGAAAGCCAAAATAGCTGAAAATCGCGTTATTGAGGTGAGTTGAACTATTCGCACATGTCTTTGTAGTTGTTTTGAATGTCCAGAGAAATAGCTTTGTTAATCTCACTGATAGAGATTGAGTCCTTGTTCATCGAAATCGATTCGCCGCTCAATACGTTGTTGTCAAATTTATAAATAACATTGTTTTCACCCTCAGAAGTAGCGCGATCGTAGTTGGCAGTGGCTTCTTTGACTTTCTCATTCTTCCGATAATATTCCTTAAGCGCATCTTTGCCGTATCTCTTTTCTAACATTTCGATCGTAATATTGGGCGATAAGATTGATGCGCTAGCATTGTTTCCTCCAAACCCTTTAGAATTTATTATTGTCGCGTCTATATTTCCACTACCCATGCTGCGATGCTCTGTTAGAAAATCAAGGCGATCTTGAGAAACATCATCAGCGATAATGCCATTTATTGTGAGGATGCCTGGTATCGTGCCATGATGAAATACACCAAGTGCTGCGGCCATTTGGTCTCCAGCCGATGTAGAAACGGAGTGGCCCACATATGACTTGACCGCTGCTATGGGCCAATTGTGAATTTGAAAGGATTTTGCGACTTTGCTGAGTATATGAGATTCAGTTGCTCTATTCTGGGGTGTGCCTGTCCCGTGAGCTTGAATGTAGGTTCTATGTTTAAGTCTATCTTCACCGATAACATTTCTGGTCGCAGCAGTAGCTTTCGCCATGGAAATGTAATTGCCGAGACCTGGACTTGTAATCGATTTTTTATAGCCATCAGCATTGATAAATACTTCGTTGATTGACCCTAAAATATTCGCACCTAAGTCTAAAGCTAGCTTTTCGTCAAAGAGCACAATATATTGCGCTGATTCTCCTAAAGTGAAACCAGTATTATTAGAAAAAGGTCGGCAGGCTCTTCGGTGATCAATTTCTTGCTTAGAATCCAACTGATCCAATTTGCGCAGTGATTCATCATCAGCAAGGGCGTTCATTGTAACAAAACCATCAAGTGATTCTGGAAAAATAGGAGCTTCAGAGGCACCCACGATCACGACTCGGTGACTTCCTGATTGAATGTCGCGAACAGCATGACGTAGGTTATATAAAAATGTTGCGCAGGCAGCGACATTAGTACCATTGGATCCGAGATTTCCGAGCAAATAGGCATTGATAAAATCGCCAGGCATCTCTGCATAGCCCAAAGGCATTTGTTTCGCTGTCACTTTCTTTCCGAGTATTCTTGCTTGTAGTAGTCCGCCAAATCCGTTGTAGTCAAGTTGTCCCATCGCGCTTCCAGCGTATACACCGATCTGATCTGGGTGGACATTCTGTTGAATTTCATTCCAATCAATGCCCATAGAGTTTATGGCATCGGAAGCCGCATAAACGGTCATTTGAAGGGTGCGAGGGTGATTTCGAGATTGGTAAAATAAGGCGGGATTAAAACCTGATGGCAGTTGTCCCGCACTATTCACTTTTGTGGTGTCAAACTGATCGATAAGTATATCGAAATTATCTTTCGTGTTGACGATTACCTTATCTGGATCAGTCGGATGGTCTTCGATTTTCCAACCAGGTGGTTTTGTGGCTGGAATTTGTTTCCGAAGGAGGTCAAATTTTAAACCTGTCTCCCGCTTTGGAGAAACATTCATTCTACTGTGATAGTGGACTCTTTGAGGGTCAAATAAGTTGTTCTCTAGTTTCCTAATGAGGGTGCCGTTCAGGAGATTTTGGCTTATGGACTTAAGGTAGGTATTGGCATCTACTATATTTTTAGAATCGTCAACCCATTGGCCGTCCTGCTTGGAAAGTTTTCCGGTCAGAGCTGCCAGAGCGGCTTGTGTCTCAAGTTTTTCCGTTTCGCTGAGACAGTCAAAGATCATCCGTCTGTAGCTGTGGTTGCCCGATGAACGCCCTGCAGCGTTTATTCCACCAAGGCCAGTAATAACAGGTAAATTAGCCATGCCTAAAAAAGTCATTCCATTGGTATTGGTTATTATCTAGAGACCATAACCAATAATTAAATTGTTTTATTTGCCCTATTAGACCTCAATTACTAATGTTTAGCTATCTCAGTTTCTTTCTCCATATGTGCTAAGGGTACTTATTCATTCTTGCAAGTTTGCGCTTAGACACATAGCATTAATCGTGCATCATTGTTTGGATAGACACAGCCAATTAGAGCGAGTGAAGTTAACTTGTATAAAGAACGAATACAGAAGTT
>ERZ802830.429-NODE-429-length-41802-cov-19.095_pt1 | contig 41802 bp, 39 predicted proteins | sample MGYA00345654_ERZ802830 | MGnify/ENA primary metagenome ERZ802830 (study PRJEB30503, sample SAMEA104212375) | marine metagenome | biome: Westerlies Biome; feature: [SRF] surface water layer (ENVO:00010504) within the epipelagic zone...; material: water... | reverse complement strand
GCTAAACTACTTGCTTCACTAACACCACCAACGGAAGACTGACTAATATTATATCTACGAATAGATATATCTTCAACTAGAGCACTACCGGTCTGTTCGCCTTGTGCTCCCACAAATTTAACTTGATGAGTTCCTCTTGCAGCTTGATGACTGTAGTCTACTCCTGGATCGTCAGGTGCGTCACTTGGATTTGGAGAAGATGGAATTTCATCTCCATCTGGATTTTTATTCTGAAAGTCTAAATTAATTTGATCAAAATTCGCTCCAATTTGAGCAGCAGAAACATTACCAGAGGCTGAACTGTAGAGCACATGGAATATTACTGGGATATAAATAGTATTTTGACTGTTAGCGTCTGTGCGCCATTGAGGATTCTCTTTAAGAAGCTGTTGACCACGCTCAATGTAAGCGTCACGCTTTGCAATAAATTCTGGATCAATAAGTTGTAATTCTTGTTCAAGCTCATCTGCAGCACATCTAATCCAATTCTCATGATCGTGGGTATGCTGTGCATTTATAAGAGTTAAAAATGATAATAGAAATAGTATTTTTTTTGTCATAAGTAAATATCCCTTAATATTTAGTATATAAAAAAACAGTCGCAATAAATATACTTGCTATTCTATAAAATTGAAATAAAAATAAAAAATCTAGACTTTAAAGATACGTTCAGCCTTTTGATAATAAGTTTTCATGGTCTCAAGTCTAACTTCTTCATATCCTCGAACATCATCTGGTAATACAGAAAAGTTAATCAATGTTTCATATTTACCATTTCCGATATCGGGAAGATTTTTAATAATATTTGATTTGTAATGATTTAAGACTGCTCTATCAGCCTCTCTAACATCACTACTAAATAATGCCATAAAATCTAATTTAGTGCCGCGAACAAACTTTAAGTTTTTAAGTAGCATGTAGAATGGTCTAAACCATGATCCCAATGCTATTTTTGATTTAACACCTGGGATTCGATTCAATAATGGGACATTTTCCAACATTTTCAAAAATGGTGGGTGTAACATATAATGTATTTTTGCTGAAGATCCAAACTCCTGGCTTAATGCCATGTCTAATTCAGCTTTTAGTGATAGCCTTGCTACTTCATATTCATCTTTAATCGCCATCAATTTAAATAAGTATTTTGCGACATTTTGTGATAGAACAGATGCTGAGCGTTCTTTTTTCTCTGCTTTATATACTTTTTTAATAAATGAAGCATATTCTTCAGCATATTTAATATTTTGATATTCAATTAGTTCAGGAATACGAAATTCTAATATTTGACGTAACTCTTTATCTGGCTTAATTGAATTAATAATTTTTTTTGCTTCCTTTGTTACCTTAGGTGTTGGTTTTAAATCTCCCGTTCTATACATATCAATTGATTCTACCCATGAAGGATCAGAAACAAGTGTTCTTCCAATATTAAAAGCATCAGTATTACTTTTAACAGCAACTCCATTAATACTAATTGCCTCTTCAATAGAACTAGAGTCAATTGGAATAGATCCAGCTTGATAAGCAGCCCCAATAACAATGAAATTAGCTTGCATATTACTTCCAAAGAAGTGCTCAGATAACTCAGTAGCATTTAGCAACACATGCTTCTTTGAGAATTCTTTAATTAATCCAACCATATGATCTGCTTCTGGATATTCTGTCTTTGTTGATCTTACCATATCGCCTGTTGGAATTTCAGAAGTTGAAATAATTGATATAGAACGCTTTGGATTGAGTTTCTCCATATTTTTAGGATTTGCCCCTGTAAGCAAGTCAAAAACTAGGTATGCATCTGATTCTCCATTAGCAACTCTACTAGAACAGTCTGCATTTTCAGGCTCTAAAATCTTTAAGTGAGATACTACTGATCCACCCTTTTGACTAAGTCCTGTTTGATCTAATGCTACAACTTTTTTATTCTCAAGAAATGCTGCTGTTGATATAATTTGATTAACAGTTACAACACCAGTTCCTCCGATTCCAAGCATAAATATATTTCCAATCTTTGCATTGGATTTTTTTGGCTCAGGAATTTTACTAGCTTTAATATTAGTTTTAGGTAATGATCTTTTATCTCCACTTTCTGAGGGTATTACTTTAATAAATGAAGGACAATTTCCATCCACACACGAATAATCTTTGTTACATGAAGGTTGATCTATTTGTGTTTTTCTACCATATTCTGTTTTGATAGGTTGAACACTTAGACAATTTGATTTAACACCACAATCTCCACACCCTTCACAAACAGCTTCATTAATAAATATTCTTTCTTTTGGCTCATGAACCAGACCTCTTTTACGCAATCTTCGTAAATTAGCTGCACATGACTGGTCGTGAATTAATACTGTCACTCCTTTTACGGCTTTTAATTTTTTTTGTGCCTCAATAATGTCATCTCTGTGCATAATTTCCTGATCTTTTTCCCATCGAGATTTTTCAATGGAATCGTAAGCAGATGGATCATCAGTAGTAATAATAACTTTTTTCACACCCTCAGCTTTTAAATACTTTGTTAATTCGGGTAAATCTAGGCCACCATCAGGATCTTGAGCGCCAGTCATAGCTACTGCACGATTATATAAAATTTTGTAAGTCAAATGTGAATTAGCTGCTACTGCTTGTCTCAAAGCTAATGATCCTGAATGAAAGAATGTTCCATCTCCTATATTTTGGAACATATGTTCTTTTTCAACAAAAGGTTCCATTCCTGCCCATTGAGCACCCTCTCCACCCATGTGAGTAGTTCCAAAGGCTTTCCCATCGTCAACGAACATCGCCATCAAATGACATCCTATACCTCCAAAAGCCGCATCGTCACTATCTGGTAACTTTACTGTAGAAGTATTATGAGGACACCCTGAACAAAAATACATAGATCGAGATGAAAGAGATTGAGCATATACCCTATTATCAATTTCATTTAGAATATTAATTTTACTATTAGGAGATTCAATATTTAATTTCTGTGAATATCTCTTAAAAAGAATTTTAATTAGGCTGTCAGCTGTTAGTTCTCCATATCCAGGAATGAGATTATTATTATTTTCATCTAATTTTCCAACAATAACTGGTTTATGTGGATGATTATACATTTCTTCTTTAACTAACATCTCAATGAAGGATCTTTTTTCTTCAATAACAAGGACTTCATCTAGTCCATTGCAAAATTTATCAATGATTACCGAATCAACAGGAAAAGTTGCTCCAAGTTTTAAAATTCTAATACCAGCATTATTTAAATAGTCAGTTGTCCATCCTAAAGATTCAAATGCTTCTATAACATCGTAATAAGTTTTTCCAGCTGTAATAATCCCGAATTTATCTTTATTGCCTTGCACTGTTATTTTGTTAATAGGGTTAGCAGTTAGAAAATGTTTAGCTGCTGTAATACGACCTAAATGAATTTCTTTTTCAGTGGGCAAGCTATGATGGCCTACTAATTTAGCATTTTGTGTATGCTTCCAAGGTTGGCCATTATAAGTAAAATCTGGAATACTAATATTTACTCTTTGAGGATCAACAAATGCACTTCCAAATGCATCTGCAATATCAGTAACAATTTTGAATCCAGACCATAAACCAGAATATCTTGACATCTCATAAGCATAACGACCTAAATCAAGAATTTCTTGAACATTTCCAGGGTAAAAAATTGGCATCATTGCATCAAATAATGCTGGCTCAGATTGTGAAGGCAATGTAGATGACTTACAGGATGGATCATCTCCTGCTACCGCAAGTACACCACCATTTTTACCTACTCCTAAAAAGTTTGCGTGTCTAAATATATCTCCAGTTCTATCGACTCCAGGGGCTTTTCCATACCACATACCCAAAACACCGTCATATTTTACATTAGATACCATTCCAGCCATTTGGCTTCCATAGATAAGAGTCGCTCCAAGATCCTCATTAACTCCAGGGATGAATTTGATATTATGTTCATCTAAAAGCTTTTTATTCTTTACGAGATTTATATCTAATACTCCAACAGGAGATCCACGATATCCAGATACTAATGTACCTGTGTTGATACCTTTTATAATATCAGCTCTATGTTGATCAAGTAGCAATCTTACAAGCGCTTGAATGCCGGATAATACTACTCTTCCTTCAAAAAGGGTGTATTTGTCATTAAGACTAAAGTTAGTTTTTAGTATTTGTCCTGCCATATTTGTTTTTTTGCTTAGTTAGTTGCAAATCAATTTAAATAAATTTTTGATAATTCAATTATAGTATTTTAAAAAAAATTGTGATTAAGGAATGTACCATCCTAGTGAATTATAGGATATTTCAACAGATACAAATCCTTGTATTGCAAAAAGAACTCCTGTCAAAACTAAGCCTAAAACGGATCCCATTACTCCATTATTAGCAGCATAACCGAATATTGTTGTCGGCTTATAAATCAATTCTTTATAATTAATCGATTCATCAACTTGTTGTAATAATGCTTTTGCGCTAGAAAGGTCTGTAATTCTCTCTTCACTTTTTCCTGATAGCTTCAATTCCCAAATTTCTTCTTCAATTATGAAAAGTTCATTTCTTATAAAATCTCTATGCTGAGCGCTTAAAGATTGTAATTGAATAGCTTTTCCAATCGCAAATAAACAAATTACAGAAACAGCAATAATAACTACTCCAATAACAACAACAGTAGAAATGTGATGTTTCATTCCAGTCCAAACTATTAGGTTTAAGATTCCAACACACAATAAAGAATAAAAAATCAAAATAGATGTATAGCCTTGAATACGTAAATAATATGTTTCGCCAAACGATCGCAAAACATTTCTCATATTCATCCATGCAAAAACGTTAACTCTTTTCTGTAAATCAATAAAAACTCTATCTTCCTTTTTATCTTTAAAAAAACTTTTAAATATTGAGGAAAGTTTTAAACCTGGATAAGAAACTAATTCTCCTAGTTTTTTAGAAGTTTCATACCTTCTTTGATAATCAGCAGCACAAACCATTCCAAACATCATTAGCTGAAAACCGTTAAAAAATCCTAATAATGTTGCTACTGAAATAATTTTTTCTTGTGCAGTTATTCCAAATAGAGCCATTCCATAAATATATTTAGATAAAAATGCTGCAGTTGGCAATAATAGCATACATAAATATGTTAATTGCTGCATGTAAGGTAAGGCGGGCAGCCTGTACACTGAATTAATAATATTATACAAAATAAACCCAGCAGGCAGTTCGTTTTCTTTTGTTGAGCTCGTTGAAGATGGAAATAATTCGCTATTTGATTCTTTAATTAATTTTTCTCTTGTTTCTTTATCAGGTTCCAATGGAATGCCTTGTAAACAAGCATCATTTTCATCCATTGCAATGGTTAATTCATCTTCAATTAATCCAGGAAATTCCCAAGGACGCATCCAACCTTGAGCAATCAATCTTCTAACAGTTTTATTATCATCCCAATCTGGAGCTGGTAAACATAAGCGCTCTAAATCTTCTGGTCTAAAGTATCCATATTTAGTTGCAATGATTAACCTTCTAAAAAATAAAAGTAGGTAAGCTAAAATCATATGAAAAGGATCAATATTAAAAATCAATTGCTTATCGGAAAACAATGCTAAAAATAATCCAATATTCATCAGCCAAGACGCAGGATATATTATCAACCAATTATTACGTATTGTAGTAAAAGAATGATGTTTTCTTGATATAGCAATTAACTGTCTATTTTGTGACACGTGCCACGCTCTTGAAAGAGATCCTTCAAGAAAAATAGCTGCTATAGGAGAAAAAATAACTGGAGGTAAATTTTCATATATAAATGATTTCCAAAACGCACTCCATGAAAAACTAACCGGAGAATGAAAATTGTTTTTATCTTTATTTGATGATGCGCTTCTAAGTTTTGCAGCTTCATATGGAGAGTTTATTCCTGATATAAATTTTTCATCATCTTTATTTGATGGCTTTCTTAGGCTTAAATGAGATTCAATTTTATCTAATTTTTTCTTACTCATAGTTAATTATTCATCCAATTTAAAAACTTTTTTTATGGATTCTACAACTTTTTCGGGTGATTCTTGTTGAACAAAATGACCTGCGTCGGTTTTGAACGTTTTAGCTTGAGGTAATAATCTTTCGGTTCTTCTTCTCAACTTCCACATAACGGGATCATTTACTCCCCAAACAATCTCTGCTGATCCTTTATATGATTTTAGAAATTCTTCTACTTCTTTTTCAATAGGAACGCTGGGATGTTCCATATTATTAGGAACCATTCTAGCTAAAGCTAACGGTCCTACATTATCTTTAAATTTTCTTAACGGATATTTATAGATTTTTAAATCTTCGTTTGAATAAGAGCCTGGAATCCCCTCAAATCTCTTTAAAACAGATAGCGGGAAATTAAAAACTCTAAAGAGTAAATCACTTATCAATGGCAATTGGGAAAGACTGTGGAACCATGTGGGCGTAAATCCATCTTTCGGCGCTGTTACTGAAGTGTTCATTATTACTAATCCGTCAATTTTCTTTCCTGCTCTCATTGCACCAGCAACACCAATCATACCACCCCAATCATGGATTACCAATCCAATAGATTCTTCTTTGATCGTTTTAAAAAAACTGGCCATCCATTCTGTATGAGCTTCTAAAGAATGTTCGCCTATCTTTATTTTATCAGAAAATCCAAATCCAATTAAATCAGGGACAATCAATCGAGCTTTATCACTGTTAACATTGTCTAATACTTTTTTATATAAATATCCCCACATAGGATTCCCATGAACTAAAACAATAGGCCTCCCTTTCCCTTTTTCCATGACATGCATATTTTTTCCATCTACATTAATATTGTAGTGATTGTAAGGTAAGCGACGTAGAATCCACTCAGGAATTGTGTTATTTGATTGATTACTCATGTATTATAAAAAAAATAGTAAAAAAAAGTTTTTTAACCTTGACTAAAATAAAAAAAATTAAATAATTTAGAAGTGCCAGCCAATCAGCTTTTCGAAAGCTTGAAGTATTTGCAAACAGTCTCTTTTTTAGAGAGAAAATATACAATTATTACGTATAACTGTGTATTGAATTAAAATTAATTAACAAGGGTAAGTGTATTATTTAAGATTATGGCAGAAGAAATTAAAATAAATTTTCCTACGGAAAATGAATCAAATCCGAACATCGATTCGGATCTAAAAAATCAAATTTTAGGATTTAACATTAAAGAATCAATGGATGAGTCAAATCAGAAAGACGAAGAAGTGTGTCCAAAAGAATTTGAAATCGATGAATATTATAAAAATGACGATCTAGGTAAGAGTGTACTAGAGATGAAATATTTAGCACCTTGGGAGAAAAACCCATGGGATTTATGGAAACGTCAAGCTAAAGCACTTGCTAGTGTAGAAAAAACAAAAGAGTTGCAAGAAAAATGGGAAGCAGCATTTTTTGACGCATTGAAAAATTTCAAATTTGTTCCAGGTGGAAGAATTATGCATGGTGCAGGTAGAGAGGATATTACTACTACATTGAACAATTGTTATGTTGTAGGTATTAAAACAGATTCTATCAAATCAATATATGACTGTGTTGTACAAGAAGCTATGACATACAAATATGGTGGTGGATGTGGTCATGATTTGTCTATCTTGAGACCCTCTGGAAATGCTATTTTAGGGACTGGTGGTGATTCTTGTGGTCCGGTAGGATTTATGAATTTATTCAGTGAAAATACCAACACTATAGCACAGCATGGTAGACGTGGTGCAAATATGCAAACACTAAGAGTTGATCATCCCGATATCGAAAAGTTCATTGAAATAAAGACCGGTGATGTGGATATGGTTAAATATTCTAATATATCCGTATTCTTAACAGATGATTTTATGGAAGCAGTGCAAACTGATTCTGATTTTGATCTACAATGGGGCGGAAAAGTTTATGAAACAGTAAATGCTAAAGATTTATGGATGAAGATTATTGAACATGCTCACGCCAGTGCAGAGCCTGGATTATTATTCTGGGACACTATGAAGAAATATCATAATGCAGAATACTGTAGTCCACTAGTTTCAACAAATCCTTGTGCAGAACAGCCCCTTCCAGACGGCGGATGTTGTAATCTTGGTGCTCTAAACCTAGAACGCTTTGTAGACAACAGTGGAAACTTTGATTTCGAAGGATTTCGTGAGACAACAGCTGTTGGTGCAAGATTTTTAGATAATGTAGTTGATTACAATGTTGATCGTCACGCACTAGAAGACCAAAAACAAAATGCTATCAATGATAGAAGAGTGGGACTGGGAATTCTAGGCTTGGGTGATATGTTAGTAAAAATGGGTATTAAATATGATTCAGATGAAGCATTAGAAACTATTGGTAAAATTATGGAAATTCATAGGGATACTGCATATGAAACTAGTGCCGATTTAGCACAAGAAAAAGGTGGATTCCCTAATTTTGACTGGGATGGATACTCTGAGAGTCTTTTTGTTCAAGATCTTCCACAAGAATTACAAGAAAAAATAAAAAACCATGGTATTAGAAATTCTACATTAACTACAGTAGCTCCTACCGGAAGTGGTGCTATTGTTGCTAGAGTAACTTCTGGAGTAGAACCAATTTTTGCTACCTCTTATAAAAGAAAAGTAAAGAAAAATGATAGCCTTGGAAAAGAATTTGACACATTCACTGTCTACCATCCTGTAGTCCAAGAAATGTTTGGTGATGATGAAAACTTACCTGACTACGTGGTAACTGCACATGATGTAGACCCGTATTTCAGAGTAAAAATGCAAGGTGAAGTTCAAAGATATATTGACAGTTCAATCTCTTCTACTGTTAACTTAGCAGAAGAAACTACTGTAGAAACTGTAGCTGATATTTACATGACAGCGTACAAAGGTAATCTAAAAGGGATTACAGTTTATAGAGAAGGATCTAGAGAAGGTATTCTTATTACTGATGAGAAATCAGAAGAAGGAAAAGCTGTAGAATCAGCCGAAACTGGTAAGAAAACAGCGAGAAATAGACCTCAGATTACTTCTGGAAAAACCAGAAGAATGCGTACAGGAGATGGCACTCTTTACATTACTGTAAATGAAGATGAAAATGGATTATGTGAAGTCTTTACAGCTATTGGAAAAGCAGGCGGAACTGTTGCTGCTCAAACAGAAGCGATTAGTAGGCTAATATCTCTTGCATTAAGATCTGGTGTAGATCCAAACAGTGTAATCAGCCAATTAAAAGGAATTAGTGGACCTAACCCAACATGGGAAGATGGACAATTGATTTTATCAACTCCTGATGCTATAGGAAGAGCCCTAGAAACCTTTCTTGATGGTGAAGAAACTCCTCATTCTAAAAAAAAAGTCCAATTTGAAATAGCCGAAGAAGCTCCAAGCCGTACAGAACCACAAGGCATGTATTGCAAGGAGTGTGAAAGCCATGGAATAGTTGACGAAGGTGGCTGCTTACTTTGTAAAGATTGCGGCTGGTCTAAGTGCGAGTAACCCCAGAGAAACTTACCTTTAACGACTTTTCTGATTTCACACCAAACCTTACTCCTTATCAAATTTTTAAATTAGGAAGTTTTGGAGGAACTTATTGGAGACCAATAGAATCTAAAACAAATAATAAATTGTATGAAAACCTTCATTTAGAACTTCCAAATGAATGGTGGAATGATATAGATCTTATATACCTTACATCACATAAAGAAAATCTTAAATTAAATAGATATAAAGTTCGTAGTGGTACAAATCTAGAATATTGGGAGTCTAAGAATTGGATTGATCCTATAGATCCTTATGGTTGGGTTCAATGGTATTGTCACTTTTATACCGGAAGAAGAAGTCATGATGACAAACGACAAATCCAGAGATGGAAAAACTTTACGGGTCCTAATGGTCGATGGAAACAAAGATTAATTAGTATGGTTCTTAAAAAAGATTCTCAATACAACGATGAAAAAATTAGTCCTGTTATCAGACAAGGGTTACAGCATTGGGGATATCAATTAACAGAAGAAGATTTTCAAGAAGCACTTTGGAGAAGATAATTTAAGTATCTAATATTTCTTTTTCTTTAGCTTCTTGATTTAAGTTAAGTCTTTTAATAAATGAGTCAGTAACATCCTGCATTTGATCCATAAATCTTTTCATATCATCTTCAGGAATTTTTTCGTCTTCTTCTACCTTTTTAACGGATTGAATAATTTCTCGACGAATATTTCTAACTGAAATTCTTCCATCTTCAATAATTTTTGAAGCTACCTTTACAAGATCTTGTCTTCTTTCTGCAGATAATGGTGGAAAAGTAATCATTATACTATTTCCGTTATTTGAAGGATTAAGCCCTAAATCTGACTCTAAAATACCTCTCTCAATGTCATCAATTGCTGTTTTATCGAAAGGTTGTATACTGATAGTAATGGCATCCATAACAGATATATTTGCAATTTGATTTAATGGGGTATCATTGTCATAGTACTTAACATTAATTTTGTTAAACATATCAGGATTAGCTCTTCCTGTTCTAATTTTACCTAATTCTGAACCAACGAATACAATCGTTTGTTCCATCTTAGTCTTTGCTAGTTGAATATTTTGATCTAACATAATTAATTAATTGTTGTTCCTATACCTTCCTCAGATAATGCATTGTATAAATTCCCTTCTTTTGTAATGTCTAAAACAAGAATAGGCATTTTATTTTCCTTACATAAAGTTATCGCAGTTAAGTCCATAATTGCTAACTCTTTTTCTAAGACTTCTGCAAAAGAAATATTTGTATATTTTTTTGCATCTGGATTTTTAACAGGGTCTGAATCATAAACTCCGTCAACTTTTGTTGCTTTTACTAATAAAGAACAATCAAGCTCTACAGAACGTAATGCTGCAGCACTATCAGTACTAAAAAATGGATTACCGGTACCACCTGCTATAATCACTATTCTTCCCTTTTCTAAATGTCTAATAGCTCTTCTTCTTATATAAGGTTCTGCAATTTTAGGAATATCAATACCTGATAAAGTTCTAGTTTCAAGCCCTAATTGCTCCAAAGAGTCTTGAAGTGTCACAGAATTAATAACTGTACCTACCATACCAATATAATCTGCTGTAACTCTATCCATCCCTTTTTCAGAAGCATCTCTACCTCTAAAAATATTTCCAGCACCTAAAACAATTCCTATATCAATATCTAATTTTTTTAGAGAAGCTACTTCTTTTGCAAGTTGTTGAGCTACATTAGGATCAATACCGAAAACATGATCACCAGAAAGAATTTCTCCGCTAAGTTTAAGGAGAATTCTTTTTTTATTTTTTTGTGACATTTAGTGGTTAGACTGTTCGCCTAAAGCAAAACGAACAAAGCGATTAATAGTAATATTCTCTCCAAGTTTGGAGACCCCTTCTTGTATTAATTGTCCAATTGTAACATCTGGATTTTTTACAAATGACTGATGGACAAGACAATTATCTTCTTTGAATTTTTTTAATTTACCTTCGACAATTTTTTCTACAACATTATCTGGTTTACCGCTAGACTTTGCTTGATCGGTATAAATTTCTTTTTCTTTAGCAATAAGGTCTTCAGATAAACTACTTTCATCAATAGCCATTGGATTAGAAGCTGCAATCTGCATTGCAATATTATTTGCTAAATCTAAAAATCCATCAGTTTTTGCCACAAAATCAGTTTCACATCCTATCTCAAGTAAAACTCCAAGTTTGCTACCATGATGAATATAAGAAACAACTAATCCTTCATTTGCATCTCTAGAAGATTTTTTTTCTGCTTTAGCGATACCAGATTTTCTTAAAAAATCGATAGCTAAATCTAAATCTCCTTTGGAATCCACTAAAGCTTTTTTACAGTCCATCATACCAGCTCCAGTTTTCTCTCTTAAGGTTTTTACAAGCTTTGCATCTATACTCATAGATCTATGCGTCCTTTTTTAATTCAGATTGTTTCTCTGCTTCTTCATCTTTTGCATTTTTTTGTGAAACCTCTATGATAGCATTAGCTATTTCTGTAACTAGCAACTGAATAGTTCTGATAGAGTCGTCATTAGCAGGAATTGGATGTGTACATAGTGTTGGGTCAGTATTAGAATCAACAATACATACAATTGGTATTTCAAGTTTTTGTGCTTCTTTAATAGCGATAGATTCTGTTTTACCATCAACGATAACAATCATACTTGGTAATCTTTTCATATCTTTAATACCTCTATGCTGATCTGAAAGCTTAATTTTTTCACGATTTAATTGTAGAATTTCTTTCTTAGTTAAATCTTCGAATACTGTAGATCCTTCTTTTTCTAGAGAATGCAATCTTTTAATACTTTTTTTAATCGTAGAAAAATTAGTTAATGTTCCGCCTAACCACCTTTCTACTACATAAAACATCCCGCATCTATCAGCTTCTTGTTGGATAACGTCTTTGGCATGCTTTTTAGTGCCAACAAATAGTATTTCTCCATTCTTTTCTACTGAACTTGTAATATACTTTACAGCTTTTTCAAGGCCTTCAAGTGTATAATCTAAATTAATAATATCAATACCATTCTTTTGTGATATAACATAATCTTTAAAATTTGGATCAGTTTTACTTGAAACGTGCCCGAAGTGAGCACCTGAATTTAGTAAATCTTCTTTTGTAATTTTTTGCATATTTTTTTATCTCTTAGAGAATTGGAATTTCTTTCTCGCTCCAGGTTGACCATACTTCTTTCTTTCTACTTCTCTGGCATCTCTCGTTAATAATCCGTGTGATTTTAGTTGTGATCTAAATTCTTCATCCACTTTCAGTAATGCCCTTGCAATACCAAGCTGAATTGCACCAGCTTGACCAGTTAAACCTCCACCTGAAACATTAATGGTTAAATCAAATTTGTCTTTCAAGTTTAAAACTTCTAAGGGCTTCATGGCATGGATTACTAGAGATTCTCTTTTTAAGTAAGCATCAATATTAGATTTTTTATTTACTGTAAACGTTCCAGATCCATCAGATAAGTAAACTCTAGCAGTTGAATTTTTTCTTCTTCCAACTCCATTAAATAATTCTTTTTTCATTAAATAGAACTCCATTCAGTCGGTTGTTGTGCCTCATGTCCATGATTAGAATCTTTATAAATTTTAAGATGTGTCAAAATTTCTCTACCTAATCTATTTTTTGGCAACATTCCCTTAATAGCATTCATAACTACTTTATCTGAATCATTTTTCATTAAATCTTTATAACTAGCGAACTTAACTCCTCCTGGATAACCAGAATGACTAAAATATTTCTTTGAATCAGCCTTATTGCCAGTTAATCTTATTTTATCTGCATTTACTATAATAACTGCATCACCCATGTACAAATTAGGTGCATAATTAGGTCTGTGCTTACCTCTAAGTATCTGAGCGACTTGAGATGCAAAACGCCCTAATACCTGATTGTCGGCATCTAGCAACCACCATTGTTGCTTTATATCTTTTGCTGATATTGTACTAGTTATCTTTTTCATTATTGTCTCAAAAATGCCTCAAAACTTAATTGATGTGATTCCATTAGTCAATGATTAATGATAGGTAATTTTATAAAGTATAAAACTTACTTTTTGATACTACGTATTTAACTTTTCCAACCATCTCTTCCCCGATGAAGGGTGAGTTAGAAGATTTGGAATAAATATCATCATTTGAGAATGTCCATTTTTTATTTGGGTCGAGTATGGTAATCTGTGCTTTCTTGCCAATTTCAAACAAGTCTCTATCAATATTCATAACTTTTCTTGGATTGACTGTTAATTTTTCAATCAAAGATTTTAAACTCATACCATTATTTTTTACTAACACTTTATTAACGGCACCAAAACAACTTTCAAGTCCAATCATACCAAATGCCGCATCGTTAAAAGTAGTTTCTTTATCTTCCAGTGTATGAGGAGCATGATCTGTAGCAATACAATCAATGATACCACTCTTAATACCTTCGATAAGTTTCTTTCTATCTGCTTTTCCTCTGATTGGCGGACCAACCTTTAAATTTGTATTAAATTCTTTAATATCTTCATCTGAAAAGTATAGATGATGAGGACAAACTTCAGAAGTGATAAGACCATCTTTGGATTTAAATTTCTTAATTAATTCTACAGATTCTTTTGTAGATACATGTAAAATATGTAGTCTAGCATTTAGAGATGTAGCCAGCAATAAATCTCTATAAACCATCATAGCCTCAGCTAAACTATTATTACCCTTTAGACCTAAATTGCTTGATGTCTTACTTGCATTCATAACACCATCATTTCTAAGATAAATATCTTCAGCATGATTTAAGATGGGCGCATCAATCATTTGTGCATATCGTAGTGCTAAGCTCATAAATTGAGGATTTTGTATTGACATACCGTCATCTGTAAAAGCAATTGCACCATTTTTCTTCATTAACATCATTTCAGTTAGATGTTCACCTTCTAAATTTTTTGACACTGCACCGATCGGGAAAATTTCTATTGGCAAATTTTTACTTTTACTTGCTATATAGTGGACGTGTTCAGGAGAATCAATTACTGGGTCAGTATTTGGCATTGTACAAACTTGTGTAAAGCCTCCGGCAATTGCAGCTATAGATCCCGACTCTAAGTTTTCTTTATCTTCCCTACCTGGCTCTCTAAAGTGGACATGGATATCACAAAAACCGTGAGTAACTATTAAGCCCTTACAATCAATAATATTATAATTCTTTCCTTTAAAGGGAATAGAGTCAGCGATCTTAGAAATAGATCCATTTTCAACCAATAAATCACCAATAAATGTCTTTTTTGAGAATGGATCAATAATTCTACCACCTTTTAATAAAAGTTTTTTTGTGTTTTGATTATCTATCATAAATTTTCCGGTTTATCTGCAAGCAAAAGATAAAGAATTGACATTCTTGAGGCTACGCCATTTAATACTTGATCAAGAATAACAGCATTTTCTGAATCTGCTATCTTGCTATCAATTTCTACTCCTCGATTCATTGGACCTGGATGCATAATAACTATGTCTTTCTTTAACTTACTAATCCTTTCATAAGTCAGGCCAAACTCACTATGATATTCTCTTTTAGAAGGTATTCTTCCTAGATGCATTCTCTCTAATTGAATACGTAATCCAATAACTACGTCGCACCAACTTAAGACTTCCTCAATATTATGAGTAATATTTACTCCTAGTTGTTTCGCATTGCTTGGCAGTAAAGTGCTTGGACCACAAACTACAATTTTTGCTCCAAGTTTTTTTAAAGCAAAAATATCACTTCTAGCAACTCTACTATTTAGAATATCACCAATTATACCAACTTTAAGATTTTTTATTTTACCAAATTTTTCTTTTAGGGTTACCATATCTAGAATAGCTTGTGTTGGATGCTCATGAGATCCATCACCCGCATTAATCACAGCTCCATCAATATATTCAGTTAGTTTTAGTGCTGATCCAGGATGTCCATGTCTAATAACAGCACCATCTATTTTCATTGCATCAATATTTTGAATTGTGTCTTTAAGAGTCTCCCCTTTCTTAACACTGCTGGTTGATGAAGAAAAATTAATACTATCTGCTCCTAGCCTTTTTTCAGCTAGTGTAAAACTTATTTTTGTTCTAGTAGAATTTTCAAAAAACATATTAACAATTGTTTTTCCCTTAAGTAAGATTGCTTTTCTTTCAGGACTTTCTAGGATTTCTTTGAATTTAAATGAAGTATCAATTATTTTATTTAAATCAGAGGTTGGAAAATGTTCTAAACCGATAAGATGTTTGCTTTTTAGCATATTTTTTTGCTCCAATTTCAGGAAACTTAGCTTATTTCAACTAATTTATCAACTATATCATTAACACTCATATTGTCCACATCGAAAACATGATCAAAGCTTTGGTTATCGAACCATTTCATCTGTCTTTTTGCATATTGTCTAGTACGAATATAGATTTTTTCGATGACATCTTCTTTTGACATTTTTTTTTCTAAATATGACGATATCTCACTAAATCCTATGTAATCTATATGATCAATATTATACTTATTATCTTTAATATATTGAACCTCTTCTATCATACCATTTTCTATCATAGATAAGGTTCTTTGATAGATAATTGATTCAAGAGATTTCCTGGACATTCTTAGATATGCAGTCTGTATATGACTATGGAAAGTACTTTTTTTATTTTCAGACTTAAAATTCTCTGTCATATTTTTTCCTGTAATTTTATAAATTTCAAGAGCTCTAACTAATCTTCTTTTATTATTAGGATGAACTTTTTTTGAATATTCAGGATCAATAGATATCAACTCTTTATAGAGGTTTTCTGAGTTGCCATTATCATATTCTTTTTCAATATCAGTTCTAATATTTGTGTCGGTTTTACTTCCAATAAAAATACCATCTACTAACGACTTAAGATATAATCCTGTTCCTCCACAGATAATAGGTGTTTTGTTTTTTTCTAAGATTTTAGCAATTTTATTATCGACCAATTTCATAAATTCGCCCGCTGATATTGATTCATGTAAATCTTTTATACCAATTAAATGATGCTTAACAGTTTTTAAATCTTTTTCAGATGGTTGAGCAGTTCCAATAGGAATCATCTTATAAATCTGTCTAGAATCTAGGCCAATAATTTCACTATTTAATTTTTTAGCTAATTTTATTGAAAGACTTGTTTTTCCTATTCCAGTAGGGCCAACTATTGCAAAAAAATTTGTCAAACTAAATTGATACCTGTTAGTAGGTTAAAAATCAGCTTTGCTGGCTCAAATATGATAACACTAAAGATACTTAATCCGCCAAGCAATGATAGTAGCACTAGTCCCATTAGAACTCGAGGACCATAATATTCGATTTGATATAAAGTTCGAGCATCTCTAATGAATAAAGGCAAAAGTCTTGAACCATCTAAGGGAGAAATTGGAATAAGATTAAATAAAGCTAGCACAATGTTTATAAAAACAAAAAATATCATAGCACTAGTAAATAATTCTGGAATACCAAACGGAATAATAGTAGAAAATCTTAAGAAAATAGAACCTATAATAGCTAAAAAAATATTAGAAGCAGGGCCAGCAATAGCAATTAACATCATATCTGTTCTAGGCTTGGAAAGATTTCGCATATTAACAGGAACAGGCTTAGCCCAACCAAAGCCAAGGAAATATAGTGCTAACGTTCCAATGGGATCTAAATGACTAATAGGATTTAAATTCATTCTATCTTGATAGTAAGCAGTATAGTCACCCAAGTAATAAGCTACTCGAGCATGAGCATACTCATGAAAAGTTAATGCAAATAAAATACATGGCATTACAATCAATTGCATTTCTAATGGTGCGCTTGCTATTCCCATATCAAAAAATAGTTAATTCTTATCCTTTTCGAAAGCTTTCATATATTCACTATCAATAAAGTCTCTTGATAAATGAGTATAAATTTCTGTAGTTGATATGTCAGCATGGCCAAGAAGTGCTTGTACTTCTACTAAATTTGCTCCACCATCAACTAGATGTGTTGCAAATGAATGCCTAAAAGTATGTGGAGATATTTTTTTTGGAATAGCGGCTTTATGAATATATTTTTTTACAGACTGCCAAACTGCAGCTCTTGTAAGAGGTAGTCCATTATTACTCAAGAAAACAAATTTTGATCCTTTAGTTGACCTTTCAGATAAAATTCTTCGTGATTGTGTTAAGTATCTTTCTAACCACTTTCTTGCATAATAAGTTAATGGAATCATTCTTTCTTTATTTCCTTTTCCAAAGAAACGAATAAGATCTAAATCAAATTGTATATTATTTACTTTCAGATTACATAATTCACTTACCCTTAAACCAGAAGAATATAACATTTCAAGAATACATCTATCTCTCAACCCCAATAATTCATTATCAGTATTTTCCGATTGAAAAAAAACTTTATTTATCTCCTCTGTTGTCAATATTTCTGGAAGAGCTTTCGGCACTTTAGGAGTAAAAATTCCATTGAGAGGATTATTCTTGATAGTTTTTCTATCTAAAAGAAATATAAAGTAAGAGGAAAGTGAAGAGAATTTCCTTTTTATTGATCTTGGTGATAATTTCTTCTTTGAAAGTTGCCTAAAAAAACTTTTTATATGTTTGCTATCATTTATGACATCTTTAAAATTGATTTTATTCTTTTCTAAAAAAACGTTAAAAGATTTTAAATCTGATAGGTATGCACTAATAGTATTTTCAGAATAATTTCGTTCGATTTTTAACATTCTAGAAAAATCGTCTAAATTAATTAGCATTTCTATCCAATTAATTCGATATATGATTTTGCATCAAGTAATTTAGATTGATCAGCATCTGTGTCTAATTCAATCTTAACCATCCAACCATTTTTATAAGGATCTTCATTTACTTGCTCTGGAGTATCATTCAAATCTTCATTTACTTCAACAACCTTACCAGTTATTGGCATATACATATCTGACACGGTTTTAACTGCCTCAATTGTACCAAAAACATCTCCGTCATTAAAATTTTCATCTATATTAGGAAACTCTAAAAAAATAATATCTCCTAATTCACTTTGTGCAAAATCTGTAATTCCAATAGTAGCAATATTGCCACTTATTTCAACCCATTCGTGTTCAGATGTATACTTCAAATTCTCTGGATGATTCAATTTTCTCCCCTTTCATTTTTTTTAGAAAATTACTTAAAAAATTTATGTCAAAATTTCCATTAATAAAGTCATTATTTGATAAAATCATTTCTAATAACGGTAATGTAGTATTTGGTCCTTCAATAAAAGTTTCTTGTAAAGCTCTCTGCATCTTAATAATAGCTTTTTCTCTTGTGGAGGAGTGAACAATCAACTTGCCAAGCATAGAGTCATAAAAAGGAGGTATTTGATATCCTGCATAAATATAAGAGTCAATACGAACTCCAATTCCTCCAGGAAAATTAAGGGAATCAATTTTCTTTGGAGATGGAGCAAAATTATTAAAAGGATCTTCCGCGTTTAAACGACACTCAATAGAATGCCCTTTGCTTGAAATCAATTCCTGATTAAATGACATTTCTTTGCCATAATGCATTTTAATCTGCTCTTTTACAAGATCCATCATATAAACCATTTCTGTAACAGTATGCTCAACTTGAATTCTTGTATTCATTTCAATAAAATAAAAGTTTTTATCTTCATCTACTAAAAATTCAACTGTTCCTGCTCCAACATAATTCACTTTTCTAGCTAAATCTATCGATTTTGAAGTCAACACTTCTCTAAGCTCTTTATCTACAAAGCTGGATGGACATTCTTCTATCAATTTTTGGTTATTTCTTTGAACAGAGCACTCTCTTTCTCCTAAATGAACATAGTTACCAAATTTATCGCCTAATATTTGAACCTCAATATGACGACCATTATTAATAAATTTTTCTACATATATTTCTGGATTATCAAAAGCCTTGCTTGCTTCAGATTGAATAATACTAAATCCTTTTTCAGCTTCTTTAGCATCATGCAATACTCTCATACCTTTTCCACCACCGCCACCTGCAGCCTTTAACATAACTGGATATCCAATATTATTAGACACTTCAAGTAACTCATCAACAGATTTCAAGACATTACTACCTGGAACGATTGGTACCCCTGAATCTTCTGCGACTTTCCTTGCATTTACTTTATCTCCCATTAAATTAATAGTATTAGAATCTGGTCCAATGAAACAGAAACCATTTTCTTTACATATTGCACTAAATTGAGCATTTTCTGCTAGAAATCCATATCCAGGATGAATTGCGTCTGCATTTGAAATTTCAGCAGCTGCAATAATTCTAGGAATGTTTAAATAACTTTCTAATGGAGGGCCTTCCCCAATACATATTGCTTCATCAGCAAATTTAATATGTAATGAAAATTGATCAGCTTTTGAATATACAGCTACAGTTTTAATACCCATTTCTTTACATGCACGAATGACTCTTATGGCAATCTCGCCTCTATTTGCAATGAGTATTTTTTTGAACATATTTTATGAAGAACAATTTAAGATAAATAAGGGTTGATCAAACTCAACCGGATTCCCATCTTCGACTAGGATCTCTTTAACTGTTCCACTTCTTTCGCATTGAATTTCATTCATAATTTTCATTGCTTCTACAATACACATGGTGTCTCCTTCATTAACTGAATCATTAATGTGGATAAATGAATCAGAATCTGGATCTGGTGAAGAATAAAATGTTCCTGGCATAGGCGAACGAACAGTAAAAGTATTTGCATCTTCTTTCGGAGCAATAACATCTTCCTTTTCTTTCGATATAGTGGGTTGATCTGGGCTTGAGGTAACTATATTTGGAGAAAGATTACTAATGTCAGAATTAATGATTGGTGGTTTTTTAGTAACTTTTATTTTTCTAAACCAAAATCTGACTTCAATCTCATTTATATCACTATTTTCTAGTATATATATAACTTCTTTTAATTTGTCTTTCCACATAAAATTATTGTTTTACTCGCTCTGAATATGTGCCAGTTTTCGTGTCAATTTTTAATGAGTCTCCTTCATTTATAAATAAAGGTACTTGAAGTTCGAGCCCTGTTTCCATTCTAGCTGGCTTCGTTGCATTTGTTGCTGTATTTCCCCTGTGGCCAGGGTCAGTCTGAACAACCTTTAGAATTACTTTTGCAGGAAGATTAATATTAATAATATCATCTCCATCGAAGACAAGATCTATATTTTCTCCCTCCTTAATATATTTATAACCATCTTGCATTAATAACTCAGAAACTTCTACCTGATTAAAAGTTTGATTATCCATAAATATATAGCTGGAGGAATCTTTATATAAATATTGAAATTGACTTGAAGTAACTCTAATAAACTCCAATTTTACTCCAGCATTGAAAGTCTGATCAATCACTTTGCCAGATTGAATATCTTTCAATTTAGTCCGTACGAATGCTGGACCTTTTCCTGGCTTTACATGTTGAAATTCTACAACTTTCATTCTTGCATTTTTAAAATTTAATATAGAACCATTTCTTATGTCTGCAGTTGTACTCATAGTGAGAACTTAATTTATTTAATTACTTTATAACAGTTTTCTTACAATTTTTTTTGCTAATTCTAAATCATATTTTTTTTCAGTATCGCTATACTCTTTATTTGCAAATTTTACAGAATCTATTTTTTTCAGTAGACTTAATAAATCTTTGTCATCGAAAAAAGTTTTTAATTCTTCAGAAGTCATTTCAAACGAAATAATATAATATTGATTTTCAAGATACTTCTTTAGGATTATTGAAAGCTCATTATAAAAGATTTCAGAAGATATGCCCTTAAACTTCAAATTATTTAACTTTTTAACTGAATCTTTTTTCGGATCTTTGTTAAAAAATTTTTTTGGAATAATAGATGTATTCTTATCTCTTTTTCTCCATAAGTAATATATAAAAAGTAATAAAAATATTATGATGAATATTAAAGCTAACCTGTATTTTTCAAATGGAAAAATTATCTCTTTTATAGGTTTATCTTGCTGAATACTAACTGTAGTACTATCAATTACAGATTCCACAGATATATTAATCGAATCCGTACTAAATAATATGATATCAGTAGAATCGGGAAAATTCATAGAAAGAAAATATGGGGGTATAACTATTTTTCCTGTATCCCAGAATGTAATTTCAAAATTAAGATTCAAAGATTCATCTAAAGTATCTATGGATGAACTTTTGATTATAACTTTAGAGGAATCAGATATCCAGAGAGAAGAATCAGACCATCGCAGTTCTTGAACAGAATAATACTCATCTAAATTGTCTAAACTAATATTAAGATTTATTGGATACCCAATTTCTGTTTTTTCTGAATCTAGTTCATAACTTAATTTTACATCATTTAAATCATTCGAGCAGCTAAGAAGTATAAATAAACATGTAATAATAATTCTTTTCATGAACTTAAGTACGTTTAGCTCTTCTCTTAAAAAAGCGAGTAAGGGCCTTAATGTAGTCATCATTAGTTCCAATTTGTAGTAAATCAAAACCAATATTTTTACATCTTTGTGCAAAAAAATTTAATCTCCTAGAAAAGTCTTTAGAAAAATCTGATCGTACTTGCTCATTAGATGTATCAATCCATACTCGTTCATTTGATTCAGAATTATGTACTTTTATTAAACCTAAATCTGGAAATTCTTTTTCAAAAAGATCATATATTTGTATACCTATAACATCATGATTAAAGTTTAAATATTTCATCTCTGTCCAAAAATTATCATCCATAAAATCTGATATTACAAACATAACATTTTTCCTTCTGGAAATCTTACTAGCAAATTCAAGAGCATTTTTAATAGATGTTTGACTTTGCTTTTTATCATAATCATGATTAACAAGATCTGTGATTAATCGAAGTACATGTGATCTACCTTTTTTTGGAGGTATATATTTGAGTATTTCATCACTAAAAAGAATCAAACCGACTTTATCGTTATTTTTAATAGCAGAAAATCCTAACATTGCTGCAATCTCAACTCCTAAATCAATCTTTAGTTTACTTTTGGATCCAAAAACACCCGAACTACTAACATCAATAAGAAGTAAAACTGTTAGTTCTCTTTCTTCTTCAAAAACTTTTATATGAGGCTTTCCCGTTCTAGCTGTAACGTTCCAATCGATGAATCTAACATCATCTCCATGTTCATATTCTCTTACTTCTGAAAAAGTCATACCTCGACCTTTAAAATTTGAATGATAATCTCCTCCAAAAAAATCATTTACAATATTTTTGGTTCTGATTTCTATTTGACGAACTTTTTTTAGTATTTCTTTGGACATAAATAAATATTATGGAACAGGAATTTCTTTAAATAGCTGATCAATCAACTCCTCCGATGTCACTTCTTCTGCTTCTGCCTCATAAGATAGTAACATTCTATGTCTTAAGACGTCTTTTCCTATATACCTAACATCTTCAGGAATAACATACCCTCTTCCATCTATAAATGCTTTTGCTTTTGCTGCCAATACTAAATTAATAGAAGCTCGAGGAGAAGCTCCAAAACTAATCAAGTCCTTTAACTGGCCTAATTTAAATTTTTCAGGATTCCTTGTAGCAAATACAATATTTAGTATATAGTCTAAAATTTTAGGAGCAATATAAATATCATTAAGAAGAGATTGGGCTTCTAAAATTGTTTTAGAGTTCACTACGGATTTCTGTGAAATATCTATATTTGTCTTAGCTACTCTGGAGAGAATTTCTTTCTCATCTTCCATAGAAGGATAATCAACGAGAACTTTTAACATAAAACGGTCTACTTGTGCTTCAGGCAATGGATATGTTCCTTCTTGCTCGATAGGATTTTGTGTTGCTAAGACAAGGAAAGGTAGATCTAATTTGAAAGTTTCTTCACCAATTGTGATTTGTCTTTCTTGCATTGCTTCAAGCAAAGCGCTTTGAACTTTGGAAGGTGCTCTATTAATTTCATCTGCCAAAATAATATTAGAAAAAATTGGTCCCTTCTTTGTCATAAAATCACCAGTCTTTTGATTGTATATTAAAGTTCCAAGCAGGTCTGCTGGTAACATATCTGGAGTAAATTGAATTCTTTTGAATTCTGCATTAATTAAGGTGGCTACAGTATTGATAGTTAGAGTTTTCGCTAAACCAGGAACGCCTTCTAATAAAATATGACCATTAGATATTACTGATATTAGAATTTTATCTATAAGCTCCTCTTGCCCTACAATTACCTTTGCAATACCTTCTTTCAAATCTTTAACAAATACCGACTTTTTTTCAATTTTTGCATTAAGTCGATTTAGCGCATCCTTATTCATCATTTTCCTTTTTTATAATATGTTTGGTTTCAAAAGTACTATTCGTTAACGGTACTAAAAAACCATTACTCTTCTTTATATTCAGCTCTCCAGCTAAATCTAATACATTTTTTCCAGAGATTGAGACTCTTAAATCTGTTATTCCATTAAGGTTATTGTTCTCAAGCATTGCAAAGTAGATATCTGTTCCATTTACTGTTAAATCTAAATATGGTTCCAATATTTCTTCAAAATTAATAGTACCTGAAATTTGTAAATTTGGTTTCTTCTGTAACTTTAATCTAATTTTTGGATTAGTTACAGAACCTAATAAATTAACTTGCCCTATATTATTAATAATATTTAAATCTAGGCTAAGATTTCTTATAGATTCAGGTTTCAAATTTACTGGAAATTTTATTAGATCCATTTTTGTATCCCTGACTTTTAAAATTCCATTTAACACTTGAGTATTTTCATCGGATGAAACCGCTGGGTCATTTATATTTATATCAAAATAAACTGATTCATTTTTGTCTTCAAGTAAAGATACTTCTTCGAATAATCTTCCTATATAATAAGCTGGAAAATCTTTATGTGACTGAAGATCTAGAGAGTATCTTTGAATATCTGATCTATTATTAGATTGATTCATATCTAGAGATATAGAAAATTTTCCTATCTCTTTATCACCATCAAATATTATGCCATTGTCTGCATTAATACTCAATGGAAAAAAATCATTGTCTTTTAATGTCTCTCCGTTAGTTATACTATCAAGATATTTAATATTTAAAACTGGCTCTTTAAGATGAACATTTACACTATCAATTAAGGAGTAAAGTATTCTCTCAGTATTGAGAAAATTATTACCTAATAGTATAATATTTGTATAGGATAAACTAGTTCTTAGAGATGCATTGTTCGCGTTTATAAAGGTATCATTATTTTTATTGATTGTAATATCTTTAAATAAAAGATATACATCTATCTTATTAGTATTCGCAATAAGATTAATCGTAGATGATGAATCAAAATCAATGTTGTACTGATCTGATAAAGATGCAATAGTGGGATTTGATTTATTAATTTCAAGTTCTAGACCTTTTCCTATGTACACATATAAAGAAATACTTATAATTACAATGAATAGAAGAAAAGTCAGTGCTATGCTTAGAAATGTTTTTAGTATTTTGTTTATTAGGCTATTCATTTGTTCAAAAACTAACTATTAATAGCCTAATAAAAAATCTAAAATCTAATCTTCAACAACTTCAAAATCAGCATCTTCTATCTTCTTTTCATCCTTTTTTGATGAATCATCAGAAGATGGAGCTTCTTGCATAGGAGGCTCTGTTCCATCAGTAGAATTTGCATACATACTTGAAGACTTAGAACTCCAAATAGAATTTAAGTTTTCAATTTCTGTCTTGATATCATCTACATTACCAGAAGCATTAGCTGCTTTAAGCTTATCAAGCGCTTCGTTGAGATCTTTTTTATCATCTTCACTTAATTTATCATCCAAATCTTTCATTTGTTTTTCAGTTTGATAAACTAATTGCTCACCTTGATTTTTAGTTTCAATCTCTTCTTTCTTGATCTTGTCTTCAGCTTCGTGCTTTTTAGCATCACTAACCATTTTTTCAATCTCTTGATCTGACAATCCACTCTGCGCTTCTATTCTAATACTTTGCTCTTTGGAGGTAGCTTTATCTGTGGCTTTTACATTTAAAATACCATCAGCATCCATATCAAATGTTACTTCAATTTGTGGTGTCCCTCGTGGTGCAGGAGGAATACCGTCCAAGTGAAATCTACCAAGACTTTTATTATCATTAGCTAATTGCCTTTCTCCTTGTACTACATGAATCTCTACCATTGGTTGGTTATCTGCTGCAGTACTAAAGATTTGAGATTTTTGAGTTGGAATTGTAGTATTCTTCTCAATTAAACCTGTTGCAACACCACCCATAGTTTCAATACCCAATGTTAATGGAGTTACGTCAAGTAACAATACATCATCTACATCACCTGCTAATACACCTGCTTGTATGGCTGCTCCAAGAGCAACAACTTCGTCAGGATTAACACTCTGATTTGGTTCTTTACCAAATATTTCCTTTACCTTTTCTTGAACTGCTGGAATTCTAGTTGAACCACCTACTAAGATTACTTCATTTATATCTTTAGCTGATAGCTTAGCATCTTTTAATGCTTGCTTACATGGACCAACCACTTTTTCTACAAGATCTAAAACTAGTTTTTCAAAAGTAGCTCTTGTTAGTGTAATATTAAGATGCTTTGGTCCTGATGAGTCAGCAGTAATAAATGGTAAATTAATTTCTGTTTGCTTTGAAGATGAAAGTTCTTTTTTAGCGCTTTCTGCTGCTTCCTTCAATCTTTGTAAAGCCATTGGATCTTTTCTTAAATCAATACCTTCATTCTTATTGAATTCATCAGCTAGCCAATCAACAACTTTTTGATCGAAATCATCTCCACCAAGTCTTCCATCACCATTACTTGCATTCACCTCAATTGTTTGACCTTCATCATTTAGAATATCCAGAATAGAGATATCAAAAGTTCCTCCACCTAAATCGAATACAGCTACTTTTTCATCTTTCTTTTTATCAAACCCATAAGCTAAAGATGCAGCAGTTGGCTCATTAATAATTCTTTTAACATTTAATCCTGCAATCTTACCGGCATCTTTGGTTGCTTTTCTTTGCGAATCATTGAAATATGCAGGTACAGTAATAACTGCGTCCGAAACATCTGTTCCAAGATATTGCTCAGCCATTTGTTTCATTTTCTGCAATACCATAGCACTTACTTCTTGTGGCTGATATTTCTTACCGTTTGCTTCGACATTGACTTTGGAGCCATCTGTAGAAACTGTATAAGCTACTTCTTTAATGTCTTTTTTAATTTCAGCAGGAGTTCTGCCCATAAATCTTTTAATTGAGTAAATAGTATTGTTTGGATTAGTTACAGCTTGACGTTTTGCAGGATCTCCTACTAAACGATCTCCCTCTTTTGTAAAACCTACAACTGATGGTGTAGTTCTTCCTCCTTCAGGACTAGTAATAACAGTTGGCTCTCCACCTTCCATTACTGCTACACAAGAGTTTGTTGTACCTAAATCAATTCCAATTATTTTTCCCATAAAAATCTCCTAATTTTTTGTTTTTACTACTAATATTAATGCAAAGAGTGTGCCAAGGTGATATTTAAGACATATATGACAAAATGTATGCCTATATGGCATATTTAAGATTTTATGCTATACTTCTTTGAGTGTTCCGTTAGATAGGTTCATTTTCTTATCACCTATTCTAAACACCTTTTCATCATGTGTAGCAATAATAAAGGTTAGATTAAAGTCAGCATTTAAATTCTTGAATAATTCAATCATCTTCATAGCATTTTTCTCATCTAAATTTCCTGTTGGCTCATCGGCTATTACTATTGAAGGCTTATTTATAATAGCTCGCATTACAGAAACTCTCTGCTTCTCTCCTCCTGATAAATCTAAAGGAAAAGATTTCTTACGATTTGATAAATTAAAATATTCAAATAGTTTGTTGATATAATCTGTGTCATTATTTTTACCTGCAATGAGCGTTGGGATAGTAACATTTTCAATAATATTGAGTTCTGCAATTAGATTATGAAACTGAAATACAAATCCTATATGCTTGTTTCTAATTGAATCATAATTGTTAATTGTTTTTAGATTATTATTGTTTATTATTATTTCACCGCTATCAGGTTTGTCGAGGGTGCCTAATAAACTTAATAAGGTAGACTTTCCAGATCCAGATGCACCTTTAATAGTTAGTATATCCCCTTTATCAAGATCGAAATTTACACCCTTCAATACTTGAAGAGTATTATCGCCATCTTGAAAAGTTTTTTTAAGATTTCTAGCAGATAATATCATATATTTTTATTTATCAATTCAATTGGGCGTATCTTTTTAATAAGCATTAATGGTAATGTAGCAAATAACCCAATAATTATTACAGAATAAAATAATAACAAAGCAATATCTTTGAAACTAATTACCATAGGAAGTTTACTTACTAAATAGAAGTCTGGATTTAACATAAAAATACCGAATGTGTTTTGCAAAAATATGACTAGTAGAGCAAATAAAATTCCACTAGTTATAGCGCTGACTGCTAAAAGATAACCATATAATAAAAATATACGAGAGATTCTATTTTCACTCATTCCAAAAGTACTCAAAATTGCCATCTCTCTTGTTTTCTTAGTAGAAATTTGCATTACAGATGAAGATAAATTGAATGAAGCAACAACTATAATGAGAAACAATGTAAAAAATGTAATCTTTTTCTCAATTTCAGTAGCATCAAATAACTGCTTATTTCTCTGTTGCCATGAAACAATTTGTTCATTGGGCAAAGGTATGATATTCTCTATATTTCCAATGATTTCAATGTCAGTAAACTTTTTATCAGGAAAATTATAATCCTTTGATACCGTAAAAACTAAAAATTCATCGGATCTTAATATTCTATTCTGAAATATATCTTTGATGGTTAATTCTTCAATAGATGGTATTGCTAAATAGCTCATATTTAGTTTAGTACTATAAATTGAAATGGAATCGCCAATACTAAAATCCATTCTATCAGCTAAAGATTTACCAATTATAATTTCTCCATGATTTAAATCTTGGCTTTCTGAAACTAACTCTAAATCATAAAAATTTTTAAATTTTAAGCTATCAACGCTCTTCAGATTAACTAATGATTGCTTTTTATTTTTTGATATAAAAAATTCTTCTTCATAATATGGAGCATATTGGATACCATTTTTTTCGAAAATATCTATCAACTCCTTATCTACAGTATAATCAAAATTATTAATTGCATAATCACCATATATCTTCTTTGTTTCATTTTCTAGAATACCTTGAAAACCGTTAAGAACAGCTACTGAAAGAATGACGGATGCAGCACCTATAAACAGGCCTATAAAAGATATAATATTGATTATACCCCCTTCTAACATATTTCTTGGCATAAGAAAGCGTTTTGCTATTAATAGAATTACATTCATTAGTTCTTTAAAATTTTAGATGGATTTATTGATAAAAGATATGCTAATGAAATACTTGAAAATAATATGCTACATATAAGACTAAAAAATAAAGTATAGATAGCGTTGTTTATACTAAAGATTATAGGCAAATAACTAACAAAATAGATATTCTCGGCTAAAGAAATAAATTGAAACTTTTCTTGGATGAAAATAATAAATAAAGATAATAAAATTCCAAATACTGCTCCAATAAATGCTAATACCATTCCTTGAATTATAAATATTAATGATATTTTTCTGTTAGACATACCATAAGTCTTCATGATTGCAAGATTAAATCTTTTTTCATAAAAAAGAATGTTTATTGACCCCATTAAATTGAAGTATGATACCAACGCTATCAAACTAAAAATAAAAATAATCGGCCATTGTTGAGTATTAATCCATTCAAAGAGATCACTATGTCTATCATTAAGACTTAATTGATAAAATGGATAGTCTATATTATCTATTTTTAAAAGTGGATCAAAATTCATCCAACCAGTGATACTATCATCTAAAGCAAAATAAGATTGCACAGTATTTATAGGAATAAATACTAATCTTGAATCATAATCCTCTATACCAGAATGATAAATTTCTTTTATCTCTAATAATAAAAATTTTCTTTTTTCAGTTCGTTCACCAGATATTAAAGGATTAAAAATAATAATTTCATCTCCTATAGATAGATTGAGATTCTTTGCAAGAAGACTGCCAACTACAATATGATCTTCATTGATAGTATTTAGATTATTATTGAGACTACTGAAAAGATTAAGTTCATTAAAATCCTTTTTCTCAAAACCATAGATTAAAATATTACTGCTATTATCTTTTGATTTTAGTATAGCTGGTTTTTCAATATAAGGAATTAGACTAGATGAAAGTTCACTATAGAAATCAGGTAATAATGATTGATCAGTTGAAAATTCATCTTGAAACAAGTGATTAATTGTTGTGTAGCCACTTATGGAGGATAATTTTTCAGATACTTTGCTCTCAAATCCGCTGACAGCACCTAAAACAATATTTAAAGATGCAATTCCAAGCGCTAAACTTATAATTGAAACTATATTGGTAGTTTTGAATAGAAAATTACTTTGTGATGAAAAAAAGAGTCTTCTTAAAACAAGAAAAACTAGTTTCATTTTAAAGATTTAAGTGTGGGAAAGATAATTGCATCTCTAATCCACCTAGTATCAATAAATAACATGACCAGTCGGTCAATACCAATACCAACACCTGCGGTTGGTGGCATTCCAATTTCTATTGCTTCTAAAAAATTCTCATCCACAGGAAAAGCTTCTTCATCTCCACTCTCTTTTTTAGCTGACTGATCTTCAAATCTTTTTCTTTGGTCTATTGGATCATTTAACTCAGAAAATCCATTTGCAAATTCCATACCTGCAATGAATAATTCAAATCTTTCAGTAAATTCTGTATCGCCATCTCTATTAACTTTCGCTAAAGGTGAAATTTCTACCGGATGATTTATGACATAGGTAGGATTAATTAAATTTGGTTCAACTTTTCTTCTCATTATTTCATCAATCATTTTTGCAAGACTATCGGTTTTTTTAACTTTTAAATCTAACTTATCACATACATCAAATACTGCTTTACTATCTGTTAAATCAATAGAATGTCCAGTATGTTCCTTAATTAATTCATCCATTGTTTTTCTAGCAAATTTTTTAGTTAAATTAATATCATTTCCATCCCATGATATTTTTTTAACACCTAAATCTTCTGCAATTTTTTTGAACATTTCTTCAACAAAATCCATCATAAAATTATAATCTGAATATGCTTGATAGAATTCAAGCATAGTAAATTCTGGATTATGGCTTCGGTCAATACCTTCATTCCTAAAATCTTTAGACATTTCATATACTTTCTCAAATCCGCCTACAATCAATTGCTTTAAATATAATTCAGTAGCAATTCTAAGGAAGAATTCTTGATCTAATGCGTTATGAAATGTTTTAAATGGTTTAGCATTAGCTCCACCATATACTGGCTGCAAAACAGGAGTTTCGACCTCTATGTAGCCACTTTTATTTAAAAACTCTCTTATGGAGTTAATCATTTTAAATCTTGTTATATAATTATTCTTTGTTTCAGGATTAATTATCATATCAAGGTAACGTTTTCTATATCTAAGTTCTTTATCAGATACTGAATTATATTTTTCTCCGTCCTTCTCTTTGACATCAGGGATAGGTCGTAAGTTTTTACTTAGTATAGTTACACTTTCAGCTTTTACAGTAATTGCATCTGTTTTTGTAATAAAAACTGCACCATTAATTCCAATAAAATCTCCGATATCTACTAGCTTGAATAAATTGTAGTTGTTTTCTCCAACATCGTCTCTTGCAATATAAAGCTGAACCCTACCTTTTTCATCTTGAATGTTGGCAAAAGCAGCTTTTCCCATTTTTCTTAAAGACATTACTCTTCCAGCTACGGAGACATTTTGGTCAATATTATCCTTTGTAATTTCTGAAGTCGAATGAGTGATATTAAATTCATAAGGATATGGATTTACACCTAACTGGCGAATTTTATCTAGTTTTTCTAGACGATTAGCAATTATTTGTTTTAAGCTTTTATTTTCCATATCGAAAGAAACTTATTTATTTTTTTCCATTTTATCTAATAAATAACTATACATAAAGTCATCTATATTTCCATCCATAACTGCCTTTACATTTCCTACTTCAAATTTAGTCCTATGATCTTTGATCATGTTATATGGATGAAAAACATAAGATCTTATTTGATTACCCCAGGCAATATCTTTTTTTTCACCTTCAAGCATTTTTTTTGACTTTTCTTGCTTTTCAATCTCTAACTGATAAAGCTTTGACTTTAAAACCTTTAAGGCTTGCTCTTTATTTTTATGTTGAGATCTTTGTGTCTGACACTGCGTAACTGTACCAGTAGGCAAATGAGTAATTCTTATAGCAGAATCTGTTTTATTGACATGCTGGCCTCCTGCACCACTTGATCGAAAGGTATCTATTCTTAGTTCTTTTGGATTAATTTCTATTTCGACATCTTCATCAATTGATGGGTAAATAGATACTGAAGCAAAAGAAGTATGTCTACGGCTATTTGAGTCAAAAGGTGATATTCTTACTAGTCTATGAACTCCTATTTCTGATTGTAATAATCCATATGCATAGTCTCCTGTAATCTCAATGGTACAATCTTTAATACCCGCTTCATCCCCAGCCTGAAAATCAATAATATTAAACTTAAATCCTTTAGACTCAGTCCACATAGAATACATTCTATATAACATTTGAGCCCAATCTTGACTCTCAGTCCCTCCGGCACCTGGATGAATTGAAATAATAGCATCCTTAGAGTCATTTTTTGAGTTGAGTATTAATTTTAATTCAAATTCTTTAATAAGTTTTGCAAGTAATTCAATCTCTTCAGAAAACTCTTTTTCCTCAATCTGTCCATCATTAAAAAATTCGAATATGACCTTAATATCACTAGCTTTTTCAGACAAACTTTTCCTTAAGATAATATCTTTTTCACACATCGAAATTTCTTTCATGATAGAAGTTGTCTTTTTGTTATTATCCCATAGTGAGGGGTCTGAGATTTGATCTTTTAAATTATTTAAATGAGCATCTTTGGCTTCAAGGTCAAAGATGCCTCCTAATTTGATCAAACTTTTCTAGAAGAGAATTGTACTGGTCTTTTAAATCCATGTACTAAGTAAAAATCCTAATGTAAGTAACATTCCTGTTAAAAAATGAATTCCAATTGTTGAAACATTTACAATTAACAATTCATATGGAAGTTGTTGAAGGTTTGCATCTTCTTTTTCCCATTGTTCCAACCAGCTACTTCCTTTTTTTGAAGCAAAATTAAAGATTAATAGTGGAAGAAGAGCTATAAGAGTAAACAAATTACCAGTATATAAAGATGCTCCAAGAATTATTGTAAATGATAATATCATTAAATTTTTCCATACTTTGAATGGAGCTCTATAATTTGCTTTAGCTCCAGGGCCAGCCAACCTAACAACCCAGCTATTCTTGTTAGCTGCTTTATCAGCATTGTAGTCCTGAAAACAATTAATGAATAAAACTAAAGCTATAAAAATACCAACTGGGATTGAAAAAAGTAAAGTTGTTAAAGGATCTACAGACTGATTCTGCATATATGCTGCACCATAAACCATTAGAGGACCGAATCCTATAAACACAGCTAAGTCTCCTAATCCATTATATGCAAGTTTTAAAAAACCTGTATACATAATACCAAGAAATACTCCAATTAATCCTAGGTACATTAATACAGACATAGCTAAATAGTCTCCAAAAAGAAGATTATTAAGCTCTAGACCAATTCCAATTGTAGAACCGAAAAATAATACAGATACTAAAAGCATATTTGCTGGGGTCATCAGTCCAGATTGAATTGTTCTTGATCCGCCATTAAATGGACTAGCTAATTTATTTAGCTCATCATTTCTAGACTTATGATCAAAATAGTCATTGATAGTATTTGTACCACATTGGGCAAATATAGCTCCCAAGAGTACAAGCCAAAAAATTGACCAGTCAAATGTACCAAATTGCTTGTAAGCAATAGCCGAACCTAACAAAATTGGAGCAATCGTTGCTGTTAAAAACGGTGCTCTTACAACAGTCATCCAATACTTAATAGTTCTACTAACGTTACCAATTAATTCCGATAATATACTTGGTTTATTTTCTGGAATTTCTATCCATTCAAACTGCGTTTCTGCAAAGAAATCAACATATTTTATCACTGTTGGCTCTATTTTGTAATATCCAACTACGTCATTTGCAATTAAAAAATCATCATGCATATATTCTGAAAAAGCCTTTGTAACCTTCAATATTGCTTCTCTTGCTTTATCTTTTTCTTCAACATCAGTTATTTTTTTGGCAAATCCGTCAATTTGTAATTCCTTTATTCCATCTTCCCCATCTGGCCTAATAACACATTGTACTTTTGGATTAAAAGCAATTTGAACAGCTTTTCTAGTTGGATTAAATGTAAAGAAATATATATCTAGGCCATCATTTGAAAAATAAACATTTGCTGCGGATGAATTACCTGCAACACTTGTAGAAAGAGTCATAAAATCTGACCTTGACATTAAATCCATAATTTTTTCTTTTAACATATTATTCATCCCCTGTATCGGTCATTTTTTCTTTTAAAACATCACTTAATTCTTCTAAAGTCAGCGCTGAACTTATAAAATATCCATTCTCTGCGATAGATATTTTTCCTGTTTCTTCAGATAAAACCAAGGCAAGAGCATCACTCTCCTCTGATATGCCTAGTGCAGCCCTATGGCGGGTACCCATTTCTGGATTTAAAGTTTTACTTTCTGTTAATGGTAATATACATGCAGCAGCTTCTATAATATTGCTATGGATAATAACAGCTCCATCATGCAAAGGCGAAGAAGGGTTAAAAATTGATACTAATAACTCAGGACTGAATACTGCTCCCATTTTAACGCCATCGGAACTTATACTCTTTAAAGAATTTTCTCTTTCAAAAATAATAATGGCACCCCATTTATTTTTTTTAATCTCACTAATACATGCTATTATTTCATCCTGAATAGAAAGTTTTTCAATTTGAAACAATTTTCTCAGTATTCTATTTTGACCAACAGAGGTTAAAAGTCTTCTTATTTCTGGTTGAAATAAAATGACAAACACAACTACCCAAACTGTTTGAAACAAATTTAATAACCAAGAAGTGGCTCTGAAGCCAAGAATATTTACAATAAAGCCTGCAAAAAATAAGATTAATAGACCAATTAACATCTGCCCACCTCTAGTACCCCTAAAATATGAATATGCATATGAAAAGATGAATGATATGAGTACCAGATCAAATAAATCAGTAAGTGTAAATTTAATAAAGCTAATTTCGAATAAATTCATATAAGTATAATTTAGGTATTTAAACCATTTGAATTAAAAATTTTATTTGCAATAATTAATGCTCTTTTTGTTTCTTTAATATCATGCACTCGAAAAATTTTACATCCTCTCTCAAAAGCTATGATATTTGATGTAATTGTTCCTTCAATTCTATTGTTTTCATCAACATCTAAAGTTTTACCAATAAATGATTTTCTTGATGCTCCAAACAATATTGGATAACCAAGTTTAACAAATTGATCTATATTGTTAATAATTGTAAAATTATTTTCTATTGTTTTACCAAATCCTATCCCTGGATCTAAAATAATATTACACTCTTTAACACCATTCTTTATAGCAAAACTAGCTCTTTCACTCAAATGACTACTAATATCAAATAAAACATTTTTATAAGAAGGATTTTCTTGCATAGTTTTTGGATTTCCCATGATATGCATTAAAACAACAGGACAATCATATTTCTTTAAAATATCAATCATTCTATTATCAAATAATAGTCCACTAATATCATTTATAAGATCTGCTCCTGCATTGCATGCTCTATCAGCAACTGATGATTTAGTAGTATCTATTGAAATAACCGTATCTGTTTTTTTTCTCAACCTCTCTATAACCGATAAAACTCTAGTTAACTCTTCCTTTTCAGATACAGGGTCAGAAAATGGTCTTGTAGATTCTCCACCAATATCAATAATGTCTGCACCATTAGCAATCATATCCATAGCATGATTTACAGCATTAGTAGGATCAAGGAATTTTCCTCCATCCGTAAAAGAATCTGGTGTAACATTTAATATTCCCATAATCAGCGGTTGTTGGTTTTTAGAAATTAACCAATCATTTAATTCGGAAATATTCACTGTTTATTTATTGATTTTTTTTGATAGTTTTTTACCAGCAACAATTAACTTAATATCTGCTTCATCGATTGTTTCATGTTCTAAAAGCTGTTCAGCCATTAAGTGTAATAAATCTATATTGTCTGTTAAAATCTTATGTGAAGTTTTTTGTGCATTTTTAATAATAGTGACTACTTCATGATCAATTTGTTGTGCTGTCTGCTCACTGTAATCTCTATGAGATTGAATTTCTCTTCCTAAGAAAATTTCTTCGTTCTTTTTGCCAAATGACATTGGGCCCATAGCATCACTCATGCCCCACTCACAAACCATTTTTCTTGCAATACTAGTTGCTCTTTCGATGTCATTTGAAGCGCCTGTAGTAATTTCATTAAATATAATTTCTTCTGCAGATCTTCCTCCCATCATTACAGCCAATCTACTCAAAATATATGTTTTAGAATAACCGTGTTTTTCGTCTAAAGGCAGTTGCATTGTTACACCAAGGGCTCTACCTCTTGGAATAATAGTAACTTTATGAACAGGATCTGCTTCTGGAGAAAAAATAGCTACAACGGCATGTCCAGCCTCGTGGTAAGCTGTTACCTTCTTTTCTTCATCAGACAAAACCATACTTTTTCTTTGAACACCCATTAAGACCTTATCTTTGGCTTCTTCAAAATCATTGTTATCTACGGTTTTCTTTCTTTTTCTTGATGCTAAGAGCGCCGCCTCATTAACTAAATTTGCTAAGTCTGCTCCAACCATTCCAGGAGTACCTTTTGCTATGTCATGAAGCTTTACAGAATTCTTATTAATTTTAATCTTTTTCGTATGAATTTTTAAAATATCATGTCTTCCCTGTAAATCAGGTACATCTACTACTACCTGACGATCAAATCTACCAGGTCTCAATAATGCCGAATCTAATACATCAGGTCTATTTGTTGCAGCCATGACAATAACACTACTACTATTTTCGAAACCATCGAGCTCAACTAGTAACTGATTCAAAGTTTGCTCTCTTTCATCATGCCCCCCACCTAATCCTGCACCTCTTTGTCTACCTACGGCATCTAATTCGTCAATAAAAATAATTGCAGGAGAATTCTTATTAGCTTGCTCAAATAAATCACGTACTCTTGATGCGCCAACCCCTACAAACATTTCAACAAAATCAGCTCCACTTATACTAAAGAATGGAACGTTAGATTCACCAGCTACAGCTCTAGCTAACAAAGTTTTTCCAGTTCCAGGAGGACCAACCAAAAGTACTCCCCTTGGTATTTTTCCACCTAGTTTTTCAAATTTTTTCGGGCTTTTTAAGTAAGCAATAACTTCCTCTAGCTCTTCCTTTGCTTCTATACATCCTGCAACATCACCAAATTTTACCTTCCTTTGCGATGAGGAAAACATTTTTGCCTTACTTTTTCCAAAGCTAAAAACATTATTCATCCCATTATTTGATCCTTGCATTCTTCTTATCATAAAAATCCAAAAACCAATCAGCAGTAACCAAGGAGCAAAACCGAGCAACCAACTAGTCCAATCGATTTTTTCTCCCTCAAAATTGTATTCAATATTCTTTTCATCCCAAATTTTAATTTGCTCAGTATAGTCTGCAGGTAAATAGACAACAAAGAGTGTTCTTTCTGTAAATTCTGCTCCGTTCTTATTTATTAATGTTGTAGGCTCAAGAAGTTGGCCATGAAAAGAATTGTCATTTTCAATGGAAGCTTCTTTTATTTGATTGTCAGAAAGTAATCTTTTATATGTGTTGTAAGAGATTTCAACTTCATTAGCTGAATCATTTGGCAACAAAGAAAGAGAAAGCATCACAAATAACAAAACTCCAAGCCAAACAAAAGAACTTGAATTTGTAACTTTAGATTTTCCCTTTAATTGTTTTTTTTGTTTTTTTATTGGCTTTTTCATTGGAAGAGAATTTAATAAGAATGACTATTAAAAAAACTATTTCCTTAAGAAATTTAGTTTTGCGATCAATTTAGTTTTCTTAGTAAGCTTATAGTTGTTGCTAATCTGTTTTCCTGCTACCCATACAATATCTTTATTATTACAAACGGCAATTATCTTTTTCTTATCTATTGAAGATACTTTATTGTCAGTCAAATATTGATTTACTTTTTTTGAACCCGATAAACCTAAGGGACTAAAGGTATCATCACTAGCTATATTCCTAATAATCAGCTTATTATTGAAATGCTCAGCGTCAACATATTCAAAACTTGAATCTTTTAGAAAATTTTTTGGTCTTCTGTCGTAATTCCAATGAAATAAGAATTCATTATTTTCGATTATCTCGCCCGGTTTTACTTCACGATAAATTGGAATAATATCAAGATTGTCTGTTAACAAAATACAATCTCTATCAATTAAGATTTTTGTATTATTAATTATCTTCTCACTACCAATTACTTCTTTGTCAAAAAATGCACTTAATTCTGCTAGTAAATTTTTAGAAAAATAAAATTCACGTTCTTTAGATAATATTTTTTTTATTACATTAATTTTTAGCAAAAATGGGGATGCTAAAAATCTTTTTTTGTTTAAATAATAAATATTTTTAGAAAATTGTATGTTTTCGGATTTAATAAATTCATCGGTAGTAAAATTTAATAATTCTTCCATATCATTTGTTTTATTTTGAAAATCTTGGAATGGGATATTTAGATTAGGTTTAATATGTTCTAATAATGGAATAACTTTCTTTCTAAGAAAATTTCTAGTAAAAGCTGTATCATCATTTGTTGGATCTGCAACATAAACTATATTATTTTTTTCAGCGTAATCTAAAATTTCGTTCTTTGTAACATTAAGCATCGGTCTAAAGATATTATTATTAAATGAACGAATACCTCTCATAGAGCTAAAACTAGAAGCATTTAAGATTTTCATTAAAATAGTTTCAATTTGATCATCACTATGATGAGCTGTCACAACATAGTCTGCTTTAACTTTTTTACAAACTTTAAAGAGTTCTGAATATCTTTTTTTTCGTAATTGTGCCTCAACATTGCTTGTAATGTTCGAAGAATCTATAGAAGAACAAAAATAAGGAATATTATTTGACGAACAGTACGCAGCTACAAGATTGCCCATTCTTTTGCAGCTAGAATGAAAGTTATGATTTACATAGCAAACTGAAATATTAGCAAGGTTAGTATTCTTATTAAAAAAATCTAACATTACCATTGAGTCTATACCGCCAGAAACTGCTAAAAGAAAATGTTGTTGTTTTTGAGAATCTAGACTTTTGAGACTATCAATAATTTTATTTTTCATATTTCATCAAATGTGGATTAGTTTTTAACTCATCATAGAGAGTTGTCTCTTCTCCGTGACCTGTTAATAAAATTTGGTCACTTGTAAATGAATTTACAAAGAATTCTAGTGATGATGCCATATCTCTTGGACTGCTCAAAGGCAGATCTGTTCTTCCAATAGATCCTTTAAAAATCAAATCTCCACAAAATATTAAGTTATTTATGATGAAGCTGATACATCCAGGTGAATGTCCTGGATTAAAAATAATCGAAAAAGAAAAATCTCCAACTTGTAATTGCTTGTCGTTGGAATCAATCCAATGAGTAACAGTGGGTTTTCTTGCTTCTACCCCCCAATATGCTGCTGCTCTGTGAAAATTTTCTACCAACAGCTCGTCTTTGTCACAAACATGGAGTGGAAGCTTGTATTTATCAACTAAATCTGCAGCACCGGCAAGATGATCAAAATGTGCATGTGTTGCTAATATAGCTATAGGGCTTAATTTCTTTGATTGAATGAATGCATCAATTAGCTGAAAACCAAATCCTGGATCTATAATCACACAATCATTGTTTTCATTATAAACTATATACGTATTCTCTTCAAGGAGATTAGTAACAATTCTCTGATATTTTACCATTACACTCTTTGAAAAAAGAATGGGCTTAAAGAATTAATTTTATCTTGATAAGAATGTGGATTTAAAAATCTAACTGTTGCTGCAATACTTGATAAAATTGAATTTCCATCTTGAGGAGTAAAACAGAATCCAGAAACTTCATGTTCACTTTTAACATTGATTGAATCTTCAACTATCACTGTTTGATTTAAGATCCTTCCATATTGTCCTTGATCTCTTCCAAAAGAGAATACTGCATTTGATGACCTATGTTCAGTTAGAGCAATTCTATCATTTCGTTCTAGTAAGTCAATCACTTTTTCTTTTGAAGTAGCTTCTTTAAGCTTCAAATTAAACCACACTGTATGCATATACTGTGTATTAATTTTTAAAGCCGAAGAAAAAAGATTTAAGTCAAGATTCATGGTTTTAAATAATCCGGCAGCATCTTCAGCATGATGAGTTCCATAAATCTCATGATCATGACCGTTTACCGTTGGAGCTGGAACATAGCTAGCTGTTTGACTAATGTCATTACTTCTACGAATACATACAAATTTGCCATCAATGAGATTATCTGGAGAAATACTCAAAGCAAGCGTATTTACTAAACACGCAATATTATGCGTATTACATGATACAACTTGTAAAAATTGATCATCAGAATTTATAACATGATCATTAATGCCTCTGGCATATTTTTTACCAAATCCATTTTCACTACCTTGAGCTAGAAAGCCTTTTACCTTGTCAGAATACTTATTATAAAATTCTTCTTTATTTTTAAGACCTGATCCGCCGGGCGTACAATCAATAACAACAGATGCTCTAGCGATAGCTTCTTCCATGGTAAATTCTGGTTCCAAACCAACTGCTTTAAAAGCATCAATTCTATCTTCTAATACAGATAGCCTTGCACCTTTTGCAATCAAATTATCAATTTTTGGTTTATCTTTTGTTAATGGTGAATGCTTATGAAATGTAATCTCATCAATTCCTAAGTCACTTTTTTGTTCACACAATATACCAATTAATGGCTCACCAATTGTTCCTGTTCCAACTACATGTACAATTTTTCTTTCCATATTAAACATTTCCCCTTAGGATTATTAAAGTTTTAGTCAAAAAATATAGTTAAAAAATGGCATTAATAAATGCTTATTTATAAATTTTTTAGTTTCTTGATATTAAATACAAACCAAACCAATACAACTATAAAGACAGCTAAAAATGCTGCAAGAAAATATTCTAAATAATTATACATAATTTTTCTCTTTATCCTCTAAATATAAAACTTTTAATTTAAGATATAACATAGCCAGCATAAGATTGGTAAAGGCAAATAAAGAAAATAAAAATGGTGTCAATATTCCTGATGGCTGCTTATTCATTTCTACTTGTGGATGAGATTGAATTTCAGCTGCCCAAAACTCTACTGATAAGAATATAATAGGGATATCTAAAAAGGCAATTATTCCTATTATTGCAGAGATTAAAGCTACTCTTTGTCTATAAATTCCGATATTTCTCAAAATAAAATAACCTGCATAAATAATAAATAATACTAAAGTAGTAATTAGTCTTGGCTCCCAAATCCATGGCTTTCCCCAAATTGGAGTTGCCCAAATAGGCCCTGTCACAAGTACTAATCCAGTAAATATTGTACCAATTTCTGCAGCTGCATGTCCAATTCTATCATATTTAAGATTTTTTGAATAAAGATATAATATTCCTGAAAGCATTACAAAAAAGTAGGATAGAAACCCTGACCAGGCTAATGGTACATGAAGATAAAATATTTTCTGCGCCCATTCTTGATCTGGTACCATAGGAGTAAAAAATATAATCCATATAATATTACAAGTCATTATGATTGCTGATAATATAAATAAAGATAAATTCATTAGTATTTAATTAGCCTTTCAAAAAAGTTGACTCCTAAAACTGTTGCCATAATTGCAAAAGTTAATAATAAGACCATTGATTCAGTATAGAAAGATATCTCCATCCCTAAACATAAAGCAATAAATATGTTTGAAGAATGAATTAAAAGAGGGACAATTATAGGAAATAAAATAAGTGGAAATAAGAAGCTTCTTGTACTACTCAATGATGTCATTAAATATATAAGTATTCCCAGTCCTATAAGTCCAATATTAGATACCA
>ERZ802830.428-NODE-428-length-41808-cov-86.2139_pt1 | contig 41808 bp, 56 predicted proteins | sample MGYA00345654_ERZ802830 | MGnify/ENA primary metagenome ERZ802830 (study PRJEB30503, sample SAMEA104212375) | marine metagenome | biome: Westerlies Biome; feature: [SRF] surface water layer (ENVO:00010504) within the epipelagic zone...; material: water... | reverse complement strand
CTTTGTGATTGAACGCGATGGTGATGGTGACCTTGTGGTTGATTTCAGTGATGCTCCATCCCAGACTCCCAGCGATGCTTGAGGTTGAGCCCAACGGCGCGTCAGAGTTCGTCTATGACAGCTAGAGCCTCAAGGACGTGGCATGCGGATTGAGAAAGTTGAGCAGGTTGCTGCCTTGATCATTACGGCCGGACTCGTGCTTGGAAATTTTGTGATGTTCACTCCATGGAGGAATGACCAAGATCCTCGCAATCACCAAGCGCCTCCGCTTCAGTCACAGTCTGAGCGACCTTGATTCCGATCTGATGATTGGGATTGGTGCTGAAGGTTTGGCACGCGCTGCAGCGCGTTGTGATCACGGCTAGAAACCTATATGCTCTGAGTTCTGGGAGATTGAACTTTTGGGAGATTACACAGTTGCCATTCTTGCCACCATTGGCCTCGTAATTGTTTTTACTGTTCCTGTTGTTTGGCAGTTTTTGCAGCCCAACGATGACGATTTTGGCGATATCAGTAAAAAGCCAAGGCAATAATATTAATAATGGTTTATGCGATATGAATGTTGATATTCTTGTCTTCGATTCTCAATTTTCTCTATTTAGCAGCAACTGATTCCGTTTGCTCCAACTTGTTAGTTTTCTTTTTCGGAATCGTTTGACACTCTCTCTTCTGGGGTTAGATATTCTTTAATGATTGGGGATTCTTCGCCTGCTTCCAGGGCCTTAATATCTCGTTCGATGTTGTCGATGAAGAGTGTGTTCCCATTCGCTTTGGCAATGCTTAGTACTTTCTTTAATCCCTCTAGCAGTTGCTCGTAGTCGCTCATGGATCTTTTCTGGCTATCGCTGAGCATTGATGAACATTTGGCTTCAGAGCCTTCGTGATTACAGCCATACAGCTTTGGATGCTTTTGCTGGTTTGGCAATGCGCCTTTACACCGATGCCAGTCGGTGATGGCTGGCACAAACTGTAGATATTGAGATCGGAGGCGCTTTGACAGACGACACTCCACCTGAGTTTGCAGCCGAAGCAAGCTGACCTCAAATCCCTGGAAACAGGGATTTGACCGGCATCAATCACTGAGCTCGGCTGTCGTTTCATTGAGAGGGCGGCCTGCTTACGTTTCCGAAATTTGGAGAATCTTCATGAACAAAGCTGCGATGACCACCTCCCAGACTCAGCCTTCCCTGATGTCCGTTGGAGCGGCCTCTGAATGTCGTTCGCGAAATGATCGTCAAACGTATTTTTCGATCACGAGAAGCCTGGTTCAAGCTCAGTTCAAGCTTGATGATCGGGAGTTGTCTCGTCGCCTGTGGCAGGAGGTTGCCGACCGTGATCTTGAAGTTGGTCGGATTATTAATCTGATGTATGGATGTTGGTTCCACCAGGATGAGGATGAAATGATTGAAGTTGATCATCGCCATCTTTCGTTATTTGTTGACTAGCTTTATGGCCTTAGTCCTAATAGGGACTTTTATCCATTGGCTTGATAATTTCTCGGCTTTAAACCGTCGCGGTTGGTTCGTGTGGATGAATATTTATCTGTATTGATTTGCCTTGATCTTGTGTGCTCCCTTGCCGCGGTAGCGTCATTGAAGCTTTTGTGCCGTGATGGTGTCACATCGTTCTGCTTTATTCTTATCAATTAATAGCTTCTTGATTAAGATCGGGATTTATTGGATTGCAGAGTTGGTTGTTTGTCAGCTAGATGGAAGTAGGCTTATTTGCAAACTTATTGGTAAGGGATTCTTGCCTTGTGTTGTTAGCTTTGCAATTATGGATTTCATCGTTTTGCCCCAGATACGCAATGCCCTGAAGCGTAGGCGACACCGACTTGATTCAAAAGAGAAAATATAAGGTGATGATTCCCGGCTTGTATTAGATGAATGAGCTAGAAATCATTTTTGGTATTTTGCACACCTTTTTCTCGTCTTGATTATTCGATGTATCCAAGATTGAATAACGGATATCTTTTGTGTAATCGTCTAAATCTTTGCGGCCGAGCTAGGCACATCTTTGCTGATGATGAGATTGGGTGGTTGCATATCGCCGACCTGCTCTATGGGCCTCGCTTACGGATCTGAAGTTCCCGACGTGGTCGTAATGAACGCCATTTGTCGTTGCAGAGACTGAATAGAGGCTTGATGTAACCTTCTGAACACACCAGTGCATGAAGCAGGATGGTCCGTTTTCGAGGGAATTCATTGTGTTTGCGACCTTGAATGTGTTGAAAGTAAGATAGTATTCTTTGGTTGAGGCCCCTCCTTCACGAAAGTCCATTCGGCTTAAGTTTCTCTTTAGAATTGCCGGCGATGTTCGTTGTTTGCCTTGTGTGCATGCGGCCCTATTGCTGACAATGCTGTTTCAGATTTAGTTCTTCTATGGCGTGCTCGTTTCCATACTGCCTAAATCCCATTGACCTCATCATTGTTTGGCGCTGCTTAGGTTTTTCCCATGGCTCTTGATCAACTCAAGGCTTTTCTCATCAAGATGCAAGATGACGAGGGTCTGAAATCCACTGTTCTTTCGGCATCAACAGCGGATGATGTAGCAAAAATTGCTGCCAAGCTTGGTTATGAGTTTTCTGGAGATGAGTTGCTACGTCAATCGGGGAAAAAAGTGGGACGTGTGACCGTCTCTAAGCAAGAAACGCCCGGTGAATACAATTAGTTGAGCGTTGAATTGATGCACTTATTTATTCTATCGGCTCTCTATCGATGCTGATTTCAAATTCAATCCCGAATCGATGTGCTGTAGACCTAAATCGTTTTGCTAGTTCAATAAATAATCTTTTGACCAATTCATCGTCAAATTCATAAATCTCTAAATTTGCTGTTTTTGACATCGCTTGTAGATCTTCAATCAATTTTTCTACTCTTGTTGAAAATACTTTTCCAAACCGAGCTCGTTTTTCTGTTGACGAATTGAAATCAGGCACATTTGTCATGGTGTGTTCTCAATCCTCACGGTGCTCAATGGCTAGTTTTGCATGTTTTGTGTTAATTCGTGCTCTTCGGGCCGATATCTTTTTGAAATATCTCTAGCTTGCACAAATTCATGGGATTATCTTTTGTCTTTTAGTATTTGAGAATTGTTTGAGAAGGTTTGTGTTGATGCTCGCTGAGGTTTTGAGATATCCCGTTTCAACTAGTCATTCCAGTTTGATTTGAAATGGTGCTTTAATCGACTGGAATGATTGTTTTGGCCTGTATAAAGCTATTTTGCGTATGTTGAGGTGTCCATGTGTTTGATTAGATCAATACACTTGCAGCTGTAGGCCCATTCGTTGTCGTACCAGGCAACGAGTTTCATGAATCGATCATTCAGTGCCATGCCAGCACCTGCATCAAACACTGATGTTGCACTATCGCCAAGCAGGTCGTTTGATACCACCTGGTCATTGGTGTAGCCAAGAATTCCTTTTAATTCCCCTTCTGCAGCTGCTTTCATTGCAGCTTTAACCTCCTCATAACTGGTTGACTTTTCCAGATTGACTGTGAGATCAACGACTGATACATCAGGTGTTGGCACCCTGAATGCCATCCCTGTGAGTTTTCCATTCAATTCAGGAATCACCCTCCCAACAGCTTTTGCGGCTCCTGTTGAACTGGGAATAATACTTTGACCAGCCCCACGTCCTCCTCTCCAATCTTTATGTGACGGACTGTCGACCGGTTTTTGTGTTGCTGTGGTTGCGTGGACTGTTGTCATCAATCCGCTCACGATTCCAAAATTATCGTTGACAACTTTTGCTAATGGTGCGAGGCAGTTTGTTGTGCAGCTTGCATTCGATACGATCTCCTGTCCTTTATATTCTTTATGGTTCACACCCATCACAAACATCGGGGTTTCATCTTTTGATGGAGCGCTCATCACAACACGCTTAGCTCCAGCATTGATATGTGCTCTCGCTTTGTCATCTGTAAGAAAAAAGCCTGTACTTTCAAGCACGTAGTCGGCACCAATATCACCCCACCTCAGCTCCTTTGGGTCTCTTTCAGCAGTGATACGGATTGATTTACCATTCACAATTAAATTATTATTTTCGACCCTTACATCGCCTTGAAATTGTCGGTGAGTTGAATCGTATCGAAGGAGGTAGGCGAGGTAATTCACATCGATCAAATCATTCACCGCCACCACTTCAACGTCATCCATCGATACCGCCTGGCGAAAAGCCAGGCGACCAATGCGGCCAAACCCATTGATACCAATACGAATGGTCATGGGTTGTTCCCTAAACACTAGTTATAGGTGCTGTGCATCCCTTTGCCTCTCTGCATTTGAGGATGCTCACATGTGATTGAGTATTGTCACTCAGTATTGGCATCTTTGAAGTTAGCCTGTTGCTGTTTTCAGCGATTACAAGGTTGCTTTGATGTCACGACAACTTTATCGCCAAGATTGATACTCCTTATGAGTTTGTTGATATCTTTGTTTTGCATATTGATGCAGCCACCTGTAATGCTTTGCCCGATTCGTGTTTCATCATTTGTTCCATGAATTGCAAAGCTATACCATCGGTAAATTCCATCATATTTATTAAAAGTAAATGGCTGTGGTGTTGAAGGTACTGGGGTTAGGCTGATATACCCTGATCCATACTCACCTGTTTCTCCATCGCCTTTAAAGTCTATGGAGTTCATATTATTGAATAAATTTTCTGACAGATAGCTTTTGGTTTTTCCTGATTGCTTGATCAGTGCTTCATCCATTTCGAATCTGTCTTGACTCATGATCGCATTGACTTTGAAGGTGCCGAGTGGTGTAACACCCTCCACAAATGTGCTGCCTATGCATCCAACACCATTCTTCCCATATCCCACCTCAAACACCATCTCTTTGCCTTCGTTTGCAGTGGTCCCTTTGCTCTCTTGTGGCGTCACTTGATTGAGTTCGATCTTGATGGGCCCCTCTGCTTGTGAGGAGACCTTTGTCGTTTTCGGTTGCTGCATGCATCCTGAAAGCATGAGAGCTGATGCCGTGACCATCAGCATCTGTGCTACACGCATGATCGTTTTGGTGGGTTCTCCTCATCATGGCGTGGTTTGATTCAACTGCCTGTAAAGATGAACATGCTCTGAATGTTTTGGATTTGAAGCTTCTAATTGCGGCTGCTTTACTTCTTGGTCTGTTGGCCCTCACTCAGTTTCTTGTTCGCAGGGCAATGTCGAGTGGCGATGAGTAGCTAAACAGTTTGAATATCGTCCATTTGAAGCCTTTTTACGAAATGGTTCCAGGTGATGCAATTGGCCTGATGATGAGCCAAATTCACTTTTACCCATGGCTTTTCACCTTTTAGCGGTCGCTTCTCCAGAAACCTTCAGTTGGTCTCCAAAGGTGGGGCTCTTGATGGTGTTGTGCAACATTTTTGTTATCTTTATAGGCTCAAAAATCTTCCAGGCAGGGGAAGGCACTCAGCTTCCTAATCCTAAATACTTTGGTGGCTTGGGCTTAGAGGCTTTACTCGCTACAACCAGTCTTGGTCATGTGATTGGCTTTGGTGTCATCCTCGGTGTTGGAGCTGCAGGTCTTCTTTAGTTTGTAAGATCTTTGGTCTTCGCTGTACAGAATCAGTCCAGAAGTATGGCTCGGTAGCTGGTTGATTACAGCTATTGAGCGCTTCTGGGTTTGTTCTTGTTATGGTTTCATGCTTCGTATTGTCCATAGTGATATCTGCCAGGTTGGTGCCTTTTTTAAGAATTTTTTCTTTGATATTTTTTCACAGCTCCAGAAATTATTGCTAGTGCAAAAACTCCTAGTAGTGCGACGCCAAGCATTAATTTACCACCGCTAAAGACTCCAGCTCCTAATGCCACGATTGGTGGATCACTTAGCGCTACGCTAATGATGAGTGCTGGAGTAAATGTTTTCCACTTTGTCCCCCCAAGGCCAGCTGCATAACTCACAAAATCAAACAGACCTGTCATTAAAAGGCCTGTTAATAAAAATGGATTTCCTTCTATCTGCGCTTGATTAAAGCTTGCAATGCGTTTGCTTGCTTTCTCTCCTACGAGTGCCTGCACTGGTTTTTGCCCATAGCGTTTTGCCACAGCAAATGCGATCTGGCAAAAAACGACATCGGTGATAAAGATCGTGATCAGACCTGTCTCAAACCCTAGGAGTGCTCCGGCAAGCAGTGAATACGCAGTGCTTGGTAGGGCTGGAAGGAGAATGCTGATCCCCCTAAGCGCCACAATCCCAAGCGGTGCCCATAGACCCATACCCTCAACCTGCGCGCGCAGGGGCTCGAGAGCATGGGTGTGGGCGAGATGGAGAACAACAATGGCCAGAGCAACAACAACGCTGACCCCAATGATTTTGCGTAGTCGCTGCACTTAGCCCTGATTGAATTTGATCGTTGCTTACTTTTGCACCATTTAATCGCTAGTGCCAATTCCCATTCGATGTGGAATGTGTTGTTACAGCTTCTTTGTTGGTATTTTCTTCTTTGTGTTTATAGCTTTTAAGTGATATTTAATTCATTAATGAAGACTTTTTCTATGGCTTTGGCTGTATTCATGTGCTCTTGATGGTCATAACACTGGTGCTGGATCCTCTTCTCCTTCTCGGCCATACCTTGCTGCTTGCGAACTTCACCAGTACTTTCCACTGCTTCGTCGCGCTGATCCACAGCTTTTCTTTGGGATTGGCTTGATGTTGATTGCTTTGTCAGCGTTAACTTTCCGGCAAATGCGCGGTCCCTATGGATTCGACTGATCTCGAAGTTGTGAATGTTCTGGTTTTCCAGCAGCTTCTGGAATCCGTTGAAAGCGAATCCTGGGCCGAGGCCGCCATGGCTCTTTACAAGCTTTACGACATTGAGGCAGGCCAAACTTTTCTTGATCAAGACGACGTTGAGGACCAACAACTCTTGGCCGCTTGATCCCGCTCAGACCGTTTGTGCCTGAGCTTGCTTCAGTAAAGGTTTGAACGCCGTCTCTCTTGTGAAGAAGGCAGCCGTTACAAAGGTGCATAGACCACTGAGCCCCACCCAAACTCCCAGATAGATGGGGTTTCCGCTGGCGCGAGCAATCAGCACGGCGGCAATCAACGGCGTTGTTCCACCAAACCAACCCTCGGCAAGGTTGTACGCCAAAGCTATCCCTGTACAGCGCACTTCTGCTGGCATGAGTTCCACATTGGCTGGGCTTTTGCCACCATCTATCAGCGCAATTGCCAGCGTGAATCCCAGTTCTCCGCGAACGATCAATTGTGGGTCATGGCTATGAATCAGTTGGAGGAATGGGATGGCTCCAATGCAGAGCAGGGCTGCACCACCCATCAACATTGGTCTTCTGCCGATCCGGTCCGAGAGCCAGGCTGTGATTGGGTAAAGCAGCAGCAATACAGCCATCACGTCCGTATTCAGGCTGAGAGCAACGCTTTCTGATATTCCATCCACAACTTCTAGGTAGGTCACTAAGTAGACATAGACCGCATAAAAACCAACGCTGCTGGCAATGTTGAGCGCTAAGACTCTGAGGAATTCTGGTCGGTGGACTCCCAACGTTGACTTGAGCGGGGTCTTTGTTGCTTCTGATGCTTCGTCTTCTCCGATGCCCGTGCGAATTATTACTCCCGTTATGGCCACCAAGGAGCCCAGGGCAAAGGCCAATCTCCAACCCCAATGATCGAGTTGAGTTTGTGTAAGGGTTCTCGTGAGCAGATCACCAAAGGCAGAACCCATCAACATTCCCAACACTGAGCCCCAGAGGCCCCAAATGCTGTAGAAGCCCCGTTGTCGATCCGGAGCTGCTTCGGCAAGAAAAATGATTGAGGTTGTGTACTCACCCCCTGCTGAAATTCCCTGCAGGAGGCGTAATAGCACCACGGCAATCGGCGCTGCAATTCCGATCTGGGCATGGGTCGGTAAAAACGCCATCGCCACGGTTGGGATCGCCATTGCGATCACCGACAGCGTTAGGGCGCGGCGACGTCCAACCAAATCGCCGATCCGGCCATACACAATCCCACCAAGAGGACGGACGATGAATCCTGCGGCAAACGCTCCAAAGGCTCCTATCAGTGACGCCGTTGGGTTGGTCGAAGGAAAAAATTGTTGACCAATCACCGTGGCGAAGTAGCCATAGAGCGCAAAGTCGTACCACTCCATCACGTTGCCGATCAGCCCGGCGGTTAAGACTCTTGCTTTCGAAGGCGGTCTCGATCCCTGACCGTGTTCTTTAAGCATCAAATCAGTAGCCCCGAATCTCCATATTGGACGACCGGTAAGTTTGAATTCACGTTGCTAAAGAGTGTTTAGTCTCCCTCACGCTGATGTGCTTTCTGGCTGCTCTAGGCCTATTCGCTCCCAGGTTGATCCTAATTCTGCTCTGGTTTGTGAACGCGCCCTTTGTGCTCGGACCCTTCAGTGACTTACCTCTTCCTGATTTTGTTGCACCCTTGATTGGTTTGGTGATGTTGCCCACCACCACCTTGGGGTACTGCTGGGCTAGTGCTTCCTATGGCGGAATGAGTTCGTTCAGTGGGCTTTTAATCGTTGGTATTGGTTTATTAATTGATTTTGGTTTGATCGGCGGTGGGCGAGGAATTGCCCGTCGTTAAAAATGCGGCTTAAATTTAATTAGGGAGAGCCCAATCCTTCAATGCAAATCGTACTGGCTTTGGGTTGCCATGCCTTGATCAATGTGGCGTTGGCTTCGCATTGCTCTCTCGACGTTTGTGGAACCTTCTCCAGTGCCGCAGTGGTGCGATGGGCTCCATAGGTGGCCCAGGTGATGATCAGCCAAGTGATTGGTTCCATGAAGAGTGAAGCAAATTCACCTTCTAGCTTGGCGTCTAGTGCTGCCCAGCTGTGGATTTCCTCTTTGTTTTTGGCTTACACAAGGATGTCATCTTCGATCAGCCAGCCTTTGAGGATCAGTTCTGCTTTTTTTGGTTCAACGTTTGAGGCTGGTACATCAACCATCAAAAACACACCATTGCGGTTGCAATAAAGCCGTCTGAGTCCAATCACGTGAGCGGCTCCTGCTTGTGTTCTACCCATGCTGTTGAGGGTTGCCTGAATCTTCAGTAGCGGCTGAGACGAAGTACGGATTGTTCGATTGAATCAGCTGTCGCTGATGTCATGCAATCTGTCGATCAACAGGTCAACATCGGTTGCATTCCCACCATCCTCAGCCCAGGCTTCGGGATGAATCCTGTCCTGTATTTGTTGATTCAGTCGCGTTGCGTTGCGCAGATTGAGCAGGGTTTGGTTGCTGGCTATCTGGGTTGTTGTGGTTTCACGCGTTGGCGTTGCCTGCTGGTCTCCGATCAAGTGGCAAGCGATCCGTCTCGTGCTTCCGAGCTGGCGATGCTCCCAGAGATACACCGCTTGCCAAGTGCCCAGCAGCAAGCGACCGTTTTGAACGCTGAGCGTCATCGTCTGACTGGTGAGTGCCGTTCGGATGTGCGCAGGCATGTCGTCATCTCCTTCATCGTCATGGAGATAACGGCGACGTTGGCCTTGAGCATCCACTGGTCCTCTCCCATCCTGTGGCACGACAGCCTCCATCCAGGCGGCTAAATCACTGAGGACGCGTGGATCTGCGTTTTCGTTGATCGTGATGCTGCAGCTGGTGTGCAGACAGGTGAGGTGCAACACCCCTTGCTCGATCTCCTTGGTCCCGAGCCAGGTTTCAATCCGCTCATTCAGTCGGGTGAACCCTTTCCCTTTGGTTTGGATCTCGAGTTGAGTCAAGGTCTGTGCAAGGGCCATCACAGCACGTCCAGAGATGTCTACGGTTTAGCTGTGTTGACTCTGTCTTGGCTTTCAGCGTGCGTTTCTAGCTTGAAAGGTTCTCCAGGTACTGGGATCACAACGCGTGGATCATGCTGCTCTTTGATCTCCGCCCCACTCAGGAGGGCACTGATCAATCCGGTGAAGGTCACATCTCCGCCGGTTGTACTTGCCAGCACCGTGCGGGGAGTGAAGCGTTGAATCAAGTCTGGAAGCACGCTGGCACCAGTAATGAAGTCACCGGCCAGTGGTAACCCAAGGTCGACCACCGGAGTAATCACGGTGTCGACAGGACGGGAGGCCAGCTTTGGATCGAGAACTCCGTGGGGCTCGAGATAGAGAGACCCACCGGCCCAATCAAGGAGATATCCGTTTTCCACATTGGGAACCGCCGCTCCTGCTGTGGCCTCGATACTCAGAGCTTTAACGGTGCAGGTCTCACCAGGCTTGAGGGTTTCAATGTGTTCAAAACCCAAGCGAGCCACCACTTTTGCGGCGGCTGTTGAGCCCACCACCGGGAGGTTGCGCGGCAGCAGTTTCAAGCTGGGTTGGTGGGAATGATCCGCTAATCCTTGCGTTAGGAGGAGAAGGTCAAGATTCTCCGGAACAGGCCAAGGGTGCGGTAGTTCACCGCGCAACATCCAGGCGCCAGGTGGGAACACCAAGGGGCCACTGAGCCAGGGGTCGACCAGCACTCGACAATCAGCGATTTCCAAAAGCCAGCCATTGGCCCCGAAATACGTTGCTTGAGGCCTCATGACTGCTCTGTGGGTGGGGTCTGAAGTGATTCGTCAAGGCCAAGATCGATCTCGCCGATCCAAGCCACCATGGCCAAAAGGGCAAGAACGGAGCCGATTAGTGGAACCAAACGGCGCGCTTTCATGAATGCTTCGTGAGTGGCTGAACCGTAGAAGGGCGGTGGCCTGTCCCGCGAGTTAGGCGAGAACGGCCAAAGCAATGCCGCTCACGGCCAGGAGTGATGCACACACTCCGGCTGCTCGTGGATGGTCGCCTTCCGGTCCAGCCACCAACAAAGCCATCACTGGGGCTGTGCTTAGAACCGTGATGCCGATGCCAAGTGGTAATTGCTTCAACACCACTTGCTGCAACACAATCCCCACATTGGTGCCGAGCAGGGTGGCTAACAGAACTCTTGGCCAGCGCCTGTGGTTTGGATGAGGCTTGGGAAACAGCATGCGGATCCGAAGCCATGGCAGCAGGAGTAGCAGCCCTCCCAACAGGCGAGTGGCTGCGCTTTGCCATGCCGTTAAATCTGTGCTGATTAAAACGCTGCGGGATAGGGCTGCTCCGCTCACTCCACACAACACGGCGAGTAGGGCAAACAGAATCCCTTGCCATTGCACGTTGCGACCGCGGTCCCGCTCGCGCGTGCCGTCCGGGGGACTCTGACGCGCCACAAGCAAAACCGAGACAGACACCATCGCAGCGCCTAGCCAAGCTTGTCCTTCTATCCTTTCGCCCATCACGACAAGGCCGCCGAGGGCTGCGATCAAGGGTGCAAGCGACTCAAGCGTGAGGGTGCGTCTTGTGCCAAGACGACGCAGGGCTGCCAGATAAAAGCTGTCTCCTAAGGAGATGCCGAGCCCACCGCTGATCAACAGCCAGAGCAGTGCTTGGCTCTCTTGTTTCCATGGCAGGAACAAGAGCACCGGAAGCAATAAGGCACAGGCGATCGCGTTCTTGAGCCCGTTCAGTTCGAGCGCCGTGAGTGAGGTGGAGAGTCCACGCCAGATGCTGCTGGCCAGGGTCCAAGCCAGCGCTGCGACCAACCCCGCGATCACGCCCATTTATTTCATGACCAATAGGGGTCTGTGGCGAATTCCACGGAGAGGGATCCAGAGGTTGATGCAGGCACCGTGCTGATGCAGGCACGCACGACCTGACCATTCACTTCGATTTCGCAGGCGCCACAACTCCCCCCTAAGCAACCCGTTGGAATGTGGACTCCTGCCGCTTGAGCAGCCCCGAGCCAGTCATCACCTTTGGAGCAATGGCTTTGGCTTCCGTTTGGCCATTGGATCGTGATGGCGGACTGTTTGTTCTCCATCGCTGGGTTACAGGCAAAACCGCACCCCTTTGCGGATGCAGAGCGCCCTGTTTGATTGTTGAAATCACCTTAACGAGCCTTTGAAACAACAAGGTTTCAAGCTTTTGTGCTGCTGCTGAGTAGGGGCTCGATGTTGATGTGTTGCTCGAAGGCATCAGCGAGACGATCGAGTAGAGCTTCCCGCTGCCGGCTGTGGTGCGGTTGTTGTTCACTGAGCGGTGGCAATCCCTTGCCTGCTCTCAACTGATTCAGCCAGCGTCGCCGCCAAGGGCCACTTTCAAACACCCCATGCAGATAGGTGCCTGCCACAAGACCTCCTTGCTCGCCGATGGGACTCACCCAGCCAAGCTCTGCATCAAGGCACAACGGTTGGCAGGTTTCAGATGCTGTGGTGGCGGTGCGGCCATGGTGGAGCTCAAATCCTTCGAGTTTTAGAGCGGAGCTTCCATCTGGCCATCGGGCCACACTGCTGCGCTGCCGTAGCGCCTTGTCTGCGGAAAACACGGTACGAAGCGGCAGAAGGCCTAGGCCTTCATGCCTGTTGTTGACGGATGGGGCACCGCCTTCCAGACCCTCCGGATCGCAAAGCTCCTCTCCCAGCATTTGCATGCCACCGCAGATGCCAAACACATGGCCACCGCCTCTGCTGTAGGCCTGTAATTCGGCACTTAGTCCACTTCTGTGAATGGCGGAAAGGTCACGGAGGGTTTGTTTGCTGCCTGGGATCACAACGGCATCTGGCCAGCCCAGTTCCTCGCCCGGGGCGACCCAGCGCAACTGAACCGTGGGTTCGGCTTCTAGTGGATCGAGATCAGAGAAGTTGCTCAGGGACGGCAGCTTGAGCACAACAATCTCGAGTTCGGCGCTGCGTTTGCGCCCGCGTCGTTCGAGGAGGTCGAGGGAATCCTCCGGTGGGAACAGCTCATCTAGCCATGGCATCACTCCCAACACCGGGACACCTGTATGGGCCTCAAGCCAGCGTTGACCCTCATCAAACAGTTCACGCCGGCCGCGAAAACGATTGATCAACAGCCCTTTGATGAGAGGGCGTTCCACCGGGCGGAGCAGGTTCAGCGTGCCCACGATTTGCGCGAACACTCCTCCCCTTTCAATGTCTGCGACCAGAACACAGTGAGCTCTTAAATATTGAGCAAGGCGCAGGTTGGTGAGATCACGCCGTTGAAGATTCACCTCCACCGGGCTTCCAGCTCCCTCGAGCACGAGGCGACCGCCTGGATGACTGCTCTGCAATGCCTCTAAGCCCTCACGAATCGCCTTCCAGCCGGGTTTGAACCAGTCGCGGTAGTAGTGCTCAGCGCGAGCGGATCCCACACTCTGGCCGAGGTGAATGAGCTCACTGGTGGAATCGCCCTGAGGTTTGAGCAACACGGGGTTCATCGCGCAGACAGGCTCCAACCCAGCAGCCCATGCCTGAAGAGCTTGGGAGTAGGCCATCTCACCACCGGTTGGATCGACCCAGGCGTTGTTGCTCATGTTCTGCCCTTTGAACGGCAGCGGCGTTTCTCCTCTGCGACGCAGAACCCTGCAGAGCGCAGCAGTCATCAGCGATTTTCCGGCACCGCTGGAGGTGCCCAGCACCATGAGAGCAGGGGGAGTACTCACAGGCGTGGCCGATGTCGGCGTAGCCAGTGATGCACGATTTGAAGGGCGTCTGCCGTTGGGATTTCACCCTGCCAACCATCGAGGAGGTCTCGTCCCATCGGAGTGAGGCGCACCCGTTCGGTTAGCCCTTGGCCATCCACTTCCCGACGCAGCACTCCCACTTGGATCAACCAGATCAGGTCATCCTCTGTGCTCGAGCGAGAGAGAGGCTTGCGGCTGATGGCCATCCAGTTCTTTTGGCTGCTGAGCTGTGTGCTGCTTAAGGCTTCGTGTTCCAGTTCGTCATAAAAGGCGCGGCGAAACGGCAAACAGCGCATGGCCTGCTGCGCCCGTTTTAAGGCTCGTGCCGATACCAGGGTGGTGGATGAGGTCACGACCTTGCTGCTTCGTGACTCATTCTCCTCCCGCTTCCCCCCGAGCGTGTCTGTGACCACCATCAAACTGAAGGACGTTGCGTGTTTGTTGTGTTGCTGTTGGCATCCGCGTCTCCAGCCAGGCGTCGTTTATTGGAGCAAGCTCAGATTGATCATCAGGTGATGGTGAGCGGAGTGGATGAAGATCAGATTCAGCACTCTGATCCAGCCCAGTTGGTGCAGTTGTTGGCTGAGGCCAAGGCATCAGCGGTAAAGCTCAAAGTTGATCAGAGCGCGGAGCTCACCCCATCAATCAAGGCCGTGCTCGGTTGTGATTCGGTGCTCGCGTTTGAGGGCGAAGTGTTTGGCAAGCCAAGGGATGAGGCAGAGGCCATCGCGCGCTGGCAACGGATGCGCGGGAGGTGGGCTGAATTGCATACCGGGCACTGTTTAATGCCACCATCATTTGCACTTTCAAGAGAAGGTGGAGCCGCTGAGATGCAGCGCACGTGTGTCACGACCCGTGTGCTGTTTGCCGATCTCACGGATGCGGAAGTGAAGGCTTACGTCGCCTCAGGCGAACCTTTGCAGTGTGCTGGAGGTTTTGCGCTTGAAGGACGCGGCGGCTGCTGTGTGGAGCAACTCCATGGCTGCTATTCGAATGTGATCGGCCTTAGCTTGCCGCTGCTCCGACGTTGGCTTCCGCTCTGCTAATGCCGTTGTCATTGCCCTCTGGTTGTAGCTAATTCAAAGACAGTTCTTGCGTCGCGCGCATCATGACCCGTCTGCTTTGCCGCTGCTTTTCATTGATGATCGTGACGGCTGGAGTGGCTCCTGCGTTTGCCTTTGAACCCCTTCAAAAATCCTTTGATCCAACGCCTCAAGAAGCATCCAGTGAGCTCAGTGTTGAGGACGTGAATTTCTCCTCTGACGAGCTGAGGCAGGCGGAATCCTTAACGGTGACTCCAGCAGCTCCTGGAGAAAAAGGCCGTGCTCCGAAGGGATATTCCCTGTTGGATGTTGGTTTTTGAGCCTGTATCAGCGAAAACGATGAGCCTCTTTCTGTTGGGGTTGAGTGCTGACTTATATCGCTGCGCTTGGCCAATAAAAAACCCTCACCTTGCGGCGAGGGTTGAGACACGTGATCAGTAAATGATCAGTCGAGGTCAGGCATAGCCAAGGTGGGCTCTGCTTGACGATCGATTCCTTTTTCGAAACCAGCAGCGGCAGCGCGGGCGCGGCCTGCATGCCAGAGGTGACCAACAAGGAAGAAGAAGGCAAGGATGAACTGCGTCGCGGCAAGCCACTGACGGATGTTCACGAAGTTCACCGAGTTGGGCTCGGTGATGATGCCTCCAACAGAGTTGATCGACGCGTTAGGAGCGTGGGTCATGTATTCAGCGGCGCGGCGAACCTGCCAAGGCTGAATATCGTTCTGAAGCTTGTCGAGGCTCAGGCCGTTGGGTCCACGAAGGGGCTCCAACCAAGGACCACGGAAGTCCCAGAAACGCATCGTTTCACCACCAAAGATGATCTCACCAGTTGGTGAACGCATCAGGTACTTACCAAGACCGGTGGGGCCCATGGCCGAACCGATGTTGGCGCCCATGCGTTGGTCACGCACGAGGAAGGTGAAACTTTGGGCCTGGGAGGATTCGGCGTTGGTCGGGCCGTAAAACTCCGAAGGGTAAGCGGTGTTGTTGAACCAGATGTAGGCCGAAGCGATGAAGCTCATGAAGCTCAGAGCTCCAAGGCTGTAGCTCAGGTAGGCCTCACCATTCCAGATGAAGGCGCGACGCACCCAGCCGAAAGGCTTGGTGATCACGTGCCAGATTCCACCGAAAATGCAGGTCAAACCAAGCCAGATGTGGCCACCGATGATGTCCTCCATGGAGTTCACACCGATGATCCAGCCTTCGCCACCAAAAGGTGCCCGGAACAGATATCCGAAGATCACACCGGGGTCGAGGGTGGGGTTCGTGATTAAACGAACGTCTCCACCACCTGGAGCCCAGGTGTCATAAACGCCACCAAAGAACATGGCCTTGAAGACCAGGAGCAGGCAGCCAACACCCAGAAGGATGAGGTGATAACCAATGATGTTGGTCATCTGGTTTTTGTCGCGCCAATCCTGGGAGAAGAAAGTGGAGTAGTTCTCCAAAATCTCTGGACCACGAAGAGCGTGATACAGGCCGCCGAGTCCGAGCACGGCAGAACTGATCAGGTGCAGAACACCAACAACAAAGAAGGGGTAGAGGTTGGTCACCTCTCCGCCAGGACCAACGCCATAGCCAAGCGTGGCTACGTGTGGGAACAGGATCAAGCCCTGCTCATACATCGGCTTATCGAAGGTGAAGTGACTCACTTCGAACAGCATCATGGCGCCAGCCCAGAACACCATCAGACCAGCGTGGGCCACGTGGGCACCCAGCAGACGGCCGGACAGGTTGATGAGACGGGCGTTTCCAGACCACCAGGCGTAGCCGGTGGAGTCGAGGTCTTTACCGCCAGTGGCGATAAGACCGGAATTAAAGGGCGTTTCCACGGGGCAGAACCTCTTCAGGGAAGACGAAGTTTTCGTGCGGCTGATCAGCCGGTGCCATCCAGGCACGCAGACCTTCATTCAGAAGAATGTTCTTCGTGTAGAAGGTTTCAAATTCAGGATCCTCAGCAGCGCGGATTTCCTGTGACACGAAGTCATAGGCACGCAAGTTGAGTGCAAGGCCGATGATGCCGATGGAACTGGTCCACAAGCCCATCACTGGCACAAACAGCATGAAGAAGTGCAGCCAACGCTTGTTGGAGAACGCAATTCCGAAGATTTGGCTCCAGAAACGGTTGGCGGTGACCATTGAATAGGTCTCTTCTTCTTGGGTGGGTTCGAACGCCTTAAAGGTGTTCGACTGTTCACCATCCTCAAAAAGGGTGTTTTCCACGGTCGCGCCGTGAATGGCGCAAAGCAGTGCACCGCCAAGAATGCCGGCCACTCCCATCATGTGGAAGGGATTCAGGGTCCAGTTATGGAAGCCCTGGAGGAACAACAGGAAGCGGAAAATTGCAGCCACACCAAAGGAGGGTGCAAAGAACCAGCTGCTCTGTCCCAAGGGGTACATCAGGAAGACACTGACGAACACCGCAATCGGACCTGAGAAGGCGATGGCGTTGTAAGGACGAATGCCGACGAGACGAGCAATTTCAAACTGACGCAGCATGAAGCCGATCAGTGCAAAGGCGCCGTGGAGAGCAACGAAAGCCCAGAGGCCTCCAAGCTGAATCCAGCGGACAAAATCACCCTGGGCTTCTGGGCCCCAGAGCAAGAGAAGGCTGTGACCCATCGCATCAGCGGGGGTGGACACAGCAGCGGTCAGAAAGTTGCAACCCTCGAGGTAGGACGACGCAATGCCGTGGGTGTACCAGGAAGTTACAAAGGTGGTTCCCGTTAACCAGCCACCAATCGAGAGGTAGGCCGTGGGAAGAAGGAGAATGCCGGACCAGCCGACAAAAACAAATCGGTCGCGTTTGAGCCAGTCATCGAGGACGTCGAACCATCCCCGCTGCGGCATGCGACCTGCAGCGATCGTCATGAATTGAACGGTGCGGTTAACCCGCATGCATTGGGTTCCTGGGGACCTTAACAATCTTGTTGGGTCATTCGGGGCTTAGATGGCCCAGCTGAAACCCGTTGTATCGGAATGCATCTTCTGGGTTTCTTTCGATTTGCGTCCTCGTTTCGTGGCAATGCTTTGTAGCGGGCTCAGCTGAATGGCTTCGCAGTCCAAAATGACCTTTGATTTTGGGCTTTGATGGCCGCTGAACTGCTCGAACAACCCGTCCTCGGCTCGCGCCGGCTTTCGAACATTCTCGTTGCCTTGATGGTGACGATTGGCGGTATTGGTTTTCTGTTTGCTTCTCTTTCCAGCTACTTGGGTAGGGATCTCCTCCCCCTGGGCCATCCCGCTGGCTTGGTGTTTGTTCCTCAGGGATTAGTCATGGGGCTTTACAGCCTTGCGGCAGCCCTTCTCGCCACCTATCTCTGGGCCGTGATCACGATCAACGTTGGCTCGGGTAGCAACCGTTTTGATCGCTCCGCTGGTGTGGTGACAATCTCGAGGCGTGGATTTCGTCAGCCGATCAGCGTTGAAATTCCCATCAAGGACATTCAGGCGGTGAAAGTTGAGGTGAGGGATGGCTTCAATACGCGACGCCGGGTTTCGCTTCGTGTTCGCGGAAGACGAGACATGCCCCTCACCCGTGTTGGCGAACCCCTTCCCCTGGCCCAGTTGGAACAGGACGGAGCCGAGTTGGCACGTTTTTTAGGCGTGAATCTCGAAGGACTTTGATCTTCTTTCCTCTTATGCAGCGCTCAATCCTGCGGACGCTTTTATCTCTTGCCGTCTGCTTGCCCCTTCTCGTTGGTTGCTCTCAGTCCAATAAAGCGTCAACAGCTTCAGTCCCTATGGGCTGCAGCCAGGCCAGTAGTCCCTGTCTTCAAGGGAAGGCCAAGGTGGAGCTCACGACCACCCGTGGGGTGGTCAAGCTTGAACTCGATGGTGACGCGGCACCTGTGACCGCTGGGAATTTTGTGGACCTTGTTAAAAGAGGTGCTTACGACGGCACCGTGTTCCACAGAGTGATTCGTGAGCCTGTGCCTTTTGTGGTGCAGGGTGGTGACCCCACATCCAGTGATCCGAACACCTCGAAATCTCAGTACGGAACGGGAAGTTTCGTTGACCCAGACAGTGGGCAGGCGCGATTCATTCCCCTTGAGCTGTCCTATCAAAATGAAGATCAGCCGCGTTATAGCCGCCAGAGCACCAATCCCAGTGATCTGCAGCAGCTCAAGCTGAGTCATGAACGTGGAGCCCTTGCCATGGCTCGCTCCCAATCTCCTGATTCGGCCAGCGCTCAGTTTTATATCGCCCTAAAGCCTCTGCCTGAGCTGGATGGCAGGTATGCCGTGTTCGGTCGTGTGACCGACGGCTTGGATGTGGTGGACACGATCGAACAGGACGACAAATTGCTTAAGGCGAAGCTGCTCACCCCAGGGCTTTGAAAGCAGCCATCAAGCGAGAACTCTCTCGCCGCTGATGGCTGCTTTCAGCAATTCGGTGTTCACCCCTGATGCCCGTTCCAGGGCCACCTTTCCTGTTCGGGCAATTTCCAGGATTCCGTAAGGAGCCATCAAGCGTTCCAGTGCCACCAATTTGCCTGGATCTCCCACCACTTCCAGGGTGAGAGCGTCATCGGCAACGTCCACCACCTTGGCGCGGAAGACCTGTACCAATTCAAGAATGGCGCTGCGTTGTTCCGCCGGTGCTGACACCTTCATCAGCATCAGCTCCCTTTCCACCGCAGGCAATTGCGAGAGATCGAGTACCTGAAGCACGTTCACCAGCTTGTCGAGTTGCTTGCTCATTTGCTGCAGGGTGTGTTCGTCGCCTTCCACCACCATGGTGAGCCGAGATTGGCCGTTGGTTTCAGCAGGACCTACAGCCAGGCTGTCGATGTTGAAGCCTCGTCTAGCGAAGAGTCCGGCGATACGGCTCAGTGCGCCGGATTCGTCCTCCACCAGGACGGACAGGGTGTGCTTCATGCCCGTTGCTTTGCGTCCAGCTCGCTTGTTCTTCCTAAATTAAGGTCCAGCCAGCGCAAAAGCTCTTGATGGAAGTGTTCGGGGCTTTCATCGTGGGGGCAATGCCCACTGCCGTCGAGGATGCGTAGCTTCAGCCAGGAATGCTGTTGCTGCAGTTTTTCACCGATGAGCAAGGGCACAAATCGGTCCTGTCGGCCCCAGATCAGCAGGAGGGGCTTGGGCTGATCATGCTTGGCTAAGCGCTCCAGCAGCGCGGGTGCTGTGGCCCCCCGTGGACGTAAGGCCATGCCAATGCTCATGGCACGGAGGCTGCGTGCGGCGGTACGGCGACGGGCTGGGCTGGCAATCAGCTGATGTAGTTCCCGGTCGTGGCGGATGGAGCGTGAATAGGCCCCTTGGAGCCCTATGCGCAGCAGAGCCGTGCGGCTGATCAAGGGGACAAGAAGTTCTAGAGGTAGCAATCGGCAGAGCAGCTCTACCGTGCGCCTTTTGAGTTGGCGCAGTCGGCGTGGTTGTCGTCTCGGCAGTGGCTGCATCAATGCGGGGTCCGGCAGCGGTGCCGCAACCACTGCTGTGACCCATTCAGGACGAAAGGCCGCGGTGGTGAGCGCGGTGAGGCCTCCCAAGGAATTGCCTACCAACACAGCGGGTTGTTGAACCACCTGCTCGAGAAAGCCTGCTACCTGCCGCGCCCAAAGACGATTGTCCAAGCGGATATGGGGATGAAGGCCTGGTTGTTCAGAGCGGCCGAAACCGATCAAATCAAGTCCGTAGACCCGGTATCCAGCCTTCGTGAGAGGCGCTGCGTTGTGACGCCAATGGCTGCTGCTGGCACCGAACCCATGCAGCAGAACCATCGCGGGAGCTTTGGGATCCCCGAGCACGCGCCAGTGACAGCGATATCCCTTCCAGATCCATACCGCGCTTTCGCCCCAATCGGCACCGTTGGAGGCAGGCTGGAGAGCGGTTGCGTGCACACGCCTGACGGAGTTGAACGCTCACTATCGCGAAGGGATGGCGTCGGTGCGGACCGGGGCTGGTTTCTTTCGTCCCGACTCCCGACCGGCGAGAGATCTCTCCGTGTTGGTCGCCGCCTCAACCTTGGAGGGCGCTTCCAGGGAAGGTCCCCTGCGCTGGCTGGACCTTATGGCTGGCTGCGGGATCCGTTCTCTGCGCTGGGGACTGGAGGCGAGGGGCGCGTCCCACCAGCCTGTGGAACTTTGGGCGAATGATGCGGATCAGGAGCGTGGGCCCCTTCTAGCCGCCAATCTCGAACCGTTGCACGCCTGTGATGGGGTCTCGCTCAACATGAGCCATCAACCGGCGGAGCGGCTTCTGCGCGAGGCCTATCTCGAGCATCGTTTTTTTGATCTGATCGATCTCGATCCTTTTGGCTGCCCGAATGTTTTGCTCCAGTCCACGCTCCAGGCGATGCGGTTTGGAGGTGTGCTGTTGCTTGCGAGCACCGACGGTCGATCACCCACGGGGCATGACCGGTTTGCGGCCGTGCGTCGGTTTGGAGCAGCGGCTCGTGCCCACCCATCGAGTTGGGAGTTGGCGCTGCGTCTGCAATTGGCTGCTGTCGCCCGTGAGGCTTGGCTGCTGGGAAGGGGTCTTGAGCCCTTGTTCAGCTTCAGCGATGGCCGCACGTTTCGTGTAGCGGTGCGCATGCGCCAACGGATCCGTTCGGGTGAGGAGCAGCAGCTGGGCTTTTTAGCCCGTTGTGAGCGCTGCGGGGATCAGGCGGTGCAAGCGATGTTGGACCTGCAGGGCTGGAGACCCTGTGCCTGTACCGATGGCTGCGGACGCTGGGCGGTGAGTGGTCCGCTCTGGATTGGTCCACTCCAAGATGTTTCCCAGATCAATGGGCTCTTGGAGATCAGTAACAGCTTGGATGCAGCGTTGAGCATGGGGTTGCGTGAGGGGCAAGACCTCACCCTTTCCCCTCGCAGCAGGCGGATGCTCGACGGTTTGATAGCGGATCCCGGTCAACCGGCCTGTTGCTGGTCAACGGCTGAATTATCCCGACGGCTACAGCTCAAAGGGCCGCCGGCGATCGAGCCTTTGGTTGCAGCTCTTCGGGCCTGCGGGCATAGCGCCTCGGTGAGTGGTGTGATGGCTGGGCAGGTGCGAACCAATGCGCCTCTCGGCATCTTGTTACGACGATGCACCGAATTTGGCGGGAAAGATCGTTAAATAGATGCTGATTGTGAATCCCGCTTCATGGCTTCGGAAATTTTCGGAATTGCTGTCGTGTTCTGGGTGTTGATTCCCGTGGGCCTCGCTGGTGGTGCCTTGCTTTTGAAACTTCAAGGCGACTGATGGGCGCGTCTGGCCTTTAGGCCCTTTAGGCTCTTCGCTTGCAATGACTGACCCGATGCAGGTTCTGGTGGTTGGTGGGACAGGAACGCTTGGTCGTCAAATCGCAAAACAAGCGATTGATGCTGGCCACAAAGTGCGTTGCGTAGTGCGCTCACCTCGAAAGGCAGCCTTTTTACAGGAATGGGGTTGTGAGCTCACGCGGGGTGATCTTCTTGAGCCGGCCAGCCTTGATTACGCACTTGATGGCATGGATGTGGTCATCGATGCCGCCACCAGCCGGCCAACGGACCCCAACAGCATTTACGTGACTGATTGGGAAGGAAAGCTCAATCTGCTCAGGGCTTGCGACAGAGCCGATGTGAAGCGGTTCGTGTTTCTCTCCCTCCTGGGTGCTTCCAATCACCGCAATGTCCCTTTGATGGACATCAAGCACTGCACCGAGCGCTTGCTCGAAGAGTCGGATTTTGATTACACAATCCTGCAAGGAGCGGCGTTCATGCAGGGCGTGATCAGTCAATTTGCGATTCCGATTTTGGAAAGCCAAACGGTTTGGGTGAGTGGAAGTCCAACCCCGATCGCTTATATGAACACGCAAGACATGGCTCGTTTTGCTGTTGCGGCTGTCGAACATCCAGAAACGATTCGTTGTTCATACCCCGTCGTAGGACCCAAGGCCTGGAACACCGGAGAAGTGATTCAACTCTGTGAGCTGGCGAGTTCTAGGTCGGCAAGGGTGTTTCGCGTGCCTGGAGCCTTGCTCAATCTGATGCAAGGCATCTGTTCGTTTTTTGAGCCAGCCGTGAACGTGGCAGAGCGCCTCGCCTTTGCTGAAGTCACAGGTGGAGGTGGCTCTCTTGATGCACCGATGGAGGCCAGTTATCGCGCCTTTGGCCTTGACCTCGATGAAACCACGCAGATGGAGACCTACATCCGTGAGTACTACGACACGATCTTGAAGCGCCTCAGGGATATGGAGGCCGATCTGGACAAGAACGCCAAGAAAAAGCTGCCCTTCTAGGCGCCTTGACGGAACGAGTGGTGTATTTGTACTATTCACTCGCTAGGATTGGTTTGTTTTTGGATCGTCGTTATGTCTGTCGCCCAAGTCAAAAATCTTCAGCGACGGCTCGACAATCTCGCCAGAGAAGCGGAAACCGAGCTCAATCGTGCCTGTGGTCATGAGCTCTGGCAAAGCGTTGGCTTTGATGCCTTTGATGGCATCGAGGACATCGATCGCCGTGCCAGTGCGAATTATTACTACGGTCAGTGGCAAACTGTTCGTGAGCTACAGGATGTTTTGGGCTAAGCCTGGTTAAGTATTTGATTCGGCCTTAAATCTTGCCTATGGCGTCTTGTTGCGGAGATAACTCATTGTCACTGGATCAAACGCAGGCGGTAGAGGACCGGTATGGCGCTGCTGCAGCGGCACAAGAAGCTTGCCTCTGCACTCCAGTGGCGTTTGATCCCTCCTTGCTGAAACCCATCCCCCAAGACGTGGTGGAAAGGGATTACGGCTGTGGTGACCCCACCCGTTGGGTGCGGTCTGGAGATGCGGTGTTGGACCTCGGAAGTGGAAGCGGAAAAAATGCCTTTATTTGTTCCCAGGTGGTCGGGGCAACAGGTCGAGTGATTGGTGTTGACCGCAACGCGGACATGCTGGCCCTCTCGCGTTCTGCAGCACCCGTCTTGGCAGAGCGGATTGGTTACGCCAATGTTTGCTTTCTTGAGGGTGCGATTGAGGCGCTTGATGCCAATGATGCTGAGGGAGAGCCCCTGGTGGCTGATGCCAGCGTTGATGTGGTGCTCAGCAACTGCGTGCTGAATCTGGTGAATCCATCCGCGCGTCAGCAGCTGTTGCAGAACATTCGGCGCGTGCTTCGGCCTGCTGGTCGCGTTGCAATCAGCGACATCGTGTGTGATCGCCCGGTGCCGATGGCTCTTCAGCAGGACGCCGAGCTTTGGAGTGGCTGCATTAGCGGGGCCTGGTTAGAGGAGGATTTTCTGGAGGATTTCCGAGCGCTGGGGTTTGAGCAGGTTCAGTACGCCGAGCGCTCTGAGACTCCTTGGAGAGTTGTTGAGGGCATTGAATTTCGCGCTGTCACCCTGACTGGTGCGTTGTCGAACGGCTAAGCAGCCGCTGCAAGCGCTGATCTTCTGCGCTGGTGACCTCGCGCCACATCCCTGCACTGAGGCCTTTGAGGCTCAACGTCGTGTCTCCATCCATCAAGTCGATGGAGTGACGAATCAGCCTGAGTGTGGGCAGGCCCACGGCTGCGGTCATCCGACGCACTTGGCGGTTGCGTCCTTCGCGAAGTTCAAGACAGAGCCAGCAGGTTGGAATCGAGCGACGTTCCCGAATCGGCGGATTGCGATCGCCGATGGTTTGTCTCTCGTGATCCGACAGGATCCTTGCTTTGGCAGGTCTGGACAGGCGCCCTTGAATCATTACTCCGCGCTGGAGTTGATCCAGTTGGTTGTCGTTCGCGCAACCCTCCACTTGAACCCAGTACTGCCGCCAGTGCCCAAAGCGAGGATCGGTGAGACGTTGTTGCAGACGACCGTTATCGGTGAGCAATAACAGCCCCTCACTGTCGGCATCGAGACGCCCAGCAGCGTAAACATTTGGAATTGGCACCCACTCCGCTAGGCATCCCCAGCGGCTCTGAGGTTCAGGTGTGAACTGACTCAGAACCCCATAGGGCTTGTGCAGAAGAAGGGTCAGTTGTGAGCTCCATAGCAGAGCAACCGTGCATCTCCCCAACGAAACGCGTTGTTGAGATGGTCGTTATGCAGATGCTTGATGTTGTCTGCTTGCATCTTCATCAGAGAGGCTTGGTTGAAACGTGCCCTTTCTCAGAAGCAAGTTTCAAAATGTGGGCTGGTGTGGGTGCCTGGCGCACCTGTTCCCGCAGCTCACAATCGGATTGAATCAGAGAAGTGAAAGCAGCCAGAGCTGATTCAGACACAGAAGCACTCCAGAACTTGCAAACAAGCTAATTCGCATTTTGACGGTTACGCCAGAGATTTACTGCCCCGATAGAAATAAGCAACAGGCCCAGGTCGAGGGAAAGCGGGGGGAGCATCAAAGGGCTGTTAGTAGAGGCGCTGACCCTAAAGAGAGTGACGGCGTAATGGTGGAAATGCGTTGGAGGTGGCCTCCTAAACTGATTTCAATGAAGACGATGACCCTGGCGCATGATTGAGACCTCGGGTGTGATTGAAAAAGAGCAGGGGAACGGGTTTTACCTCGTAACCCTGGAGCAGCCCGCTGGTCACCAGTGCTTGTGCCGCGCCGCTGGAAAGCTCACGAAATTCCGCATCAAATTGCTCGCAGGTGACAAGGTTCTGGTGGAAATCAGTCCCTATGACCTGACCCGTGGCCGGATCACTTACCGCGAGCGCAATGCGGGTGCACCGGGTGGACGTCCAGGCGGGAATCGTCCTGGTGGCCCACGCCGCCGTTAAGTCATCGGTTCTGGAGTTAGTGGCTCTTAAGAAGGGCCTCGATCGCACCTTTGAATTCACTGCGCTGTTTCACGCCGCGCCATTGCTGTTGGAGGGACTTGTCATAAAACAACTGGACCGTTGGGGTGCCGTTAACGCCTGCCTGTTCGGCAATGTCTTGATCGGCTTCGATGTCAATTTCGATGCCTTGAGCCTGTCCATTCAGTTCTGAAAGCACCCGTTTGAGCTGCGGCTTCAGCACATGACAGGGGCCACAGCTTGGGGAGCTGTAAATCACGAGCAGGGGCTTGTTGCTGTCGTGATACAGCTTGCGCAGGGCATAACTGCCCTTTTGCCATTCAGCATTGGCGTCGTAGGTGGCTTCCGTGGTCGCTTCTATGGCTTGTGGCGCCTTGGCTTTTTGAGGTTCAACCACCTCACGACTCACAAGCGTGGCCAAATCGTGATGGCTTAACCAGCGTTCTGCGGCAAGGGCCGCTTGGCAACCACTGCCTGCGGCAGTAATCCCCTGGCGCCACTCCGCATCGGCGACATCACCCGCTGCAAACACGCCTTCCAAGGAGGTCTCTGGCCTGCCGGGTTGGGTGACGAGGTAACCGCTGCGATCGCAATCCAGTTGGTCTTTCAACAGGTCTGTATTCGGAGTGTGGCCAATGGCGTAAAACATCCCCCGCACGGCCAATGATTCCTCCTTGCCGCTGTCTCGGTTACGCAGTCGTAAGCCGTTCATCCAGTCCGTTCCCTCGACGTCGAGCACCTCGGTGTTCCAGTGCACCGTGATTTGGGGATTGGCTTCAACGCGGTCAGTCATGGCCGCACTGGCGCGCAAGCGGTCTGAGCGCACCAACAGGTGCACATGACTGCCGTACTTGGTGAGATACACCGCTTCCTCGCAAGCGGAATCTCCTCCTCCGACCACTGCTAACTCCTCATTGCGGAACTGGGGAGTTGCACCATCGCAAATGGCGCAAGCGCTGATTCCCTGGCTCCAGAAGCGATCTTCGTTGGGTAAGCCCAAGCGGTTGGCGCTGGCGCCAGTGGCGATGATGATCGATTGGGTTTGGATCGTCTTGCCGTCCGCCTGAATCCTGTAGGGGCGTTGGCTCAAGTCGATCACGTCAGCGTCGGCTTCGAGCAGCTGAGTGCCCCAGCGCTCCGCCTGCGCCTTCATGAGATCCATTAGATCGGGGCCAAGGACCCCATCTGGAAAGCCGGGGAAATTTTCAACATGGGTGGTGGTCATCAGTTGACCACCAGGGATCCCGCCGCGCTGAAAACCCGTGATCAAGAGTGGGTTGAGGTTGGCTCTGGCCGCATAAATGGCTGCCGTATACCCAGCCGGGCCAGATCCGACGATCACTAGGTTCTCGCTTGCGCCCATGGCTTATGCGTATTGACTATGACTTGAATCTAAACGGATCCTGTTAGCGATCGCTTTGTTTTTAATGCTCAGCGTTTGTGAGATTTGGACAGAAAGATGTGTCGCAAAAGCAAGATTTAATAATTTGTTCAGATTCCGACCGAATCTTCCGCCCCTTCTTCGAGATCAAGGCCTTGTCGGTTCTCTGAAATTTGTCCCACGCTCATCACAGATTCAGCAAAAAGTTCCGGACTTTCGCCGATACATGTGATCCATTCCCTGAATTCTTGGGTCAATGCGTAGCTGTCTTCATAGCGCTCAGCGCTGTCCAGGGCTTTGATTCTGGTTGTTGCCCAGCAGGTGGCAACACTGACTCGGCGTTCAAGTGCTGCGTCCATGACTGACTCCCAGATTGAGACCACACTGCCTGTTGGAGTGCCAACTTCGTGTGTGATTTCGCACAACGTCGCATTTTTATTTCTACAGAGAAGTTTCTAATGATGCAAAAACTTGGGTAATTCGGGAGTTTTGAGTCGAATGACGGCACCGGCTCCATCGTTGACGGCTTCCAAGGGCAGGCTTGGACCCCTCCATGAGCTGGACTGCAGTGGGTCATCGGAATCCGCCTCCTGCGGTTGGGCTTGAATCCGATAGGGCTCTGAAAGCGACCAACTGCGCGCGTAGCTCATCAGCAACGGGTCCGCTGGAGCAAACACGTAGGACGGGTCTCTTGGCACTGTTTCAGTTGCTGCCCTCGTGCTGCACATCCGCACGGCGCGGGTGATGCCTTGCACGAAGCGACTGCGGGTCACGACAGTGGTGAGGTAGGCGACAACACGCAACCTTGGGGCGTCGAAGCCTTCGGCGCACATGTCGATGCTCACAAGCCAGTCGGCACCCCCCTCTTGAAAGCTGCTGAGTCGTTCAGCAGCCTCTGGATCTTGCGAGTGGACGAGGTCCACCCGATCGCCCTGTTCCCTCAGCAGGGAGCTGATCGATCGGGCGTGAGCAATGTCTTTGGCGATCACAAGACCGCCAGCACTCGGGTGTTGTTCACGCACCTGATCCAGCTTGCGTCTGGCCCTAATCAAGAGTTGCTGCGCAATGCTGCTGCTATCGGAAAGACGGATTGCCCGACGCAAATTGCGTGCTCTCCAACTTTCACGCACCTCTTCAGAGAGTGGCGACACATCGCGATCAGGCTTCCCTGGATGGCTGTGCTCCACCCAACCGTCTTGGAAGCGAAATTCCAGTGGTCGCACATCGCCCGCCGCAATCAGCTCTCGGGGTTCAACGCAGAGGTCAGGGCTGATCTGTTCCACCAGCTGACCACCCTCCTGGATACGGATCCGTCTCGCGGCACAAAAGGCGAGATTGTCGGCCCTAAAGGGTGTCCCTGTGAGTCCCAGCCTCAGTCGAGCCTGGCTGCTGAGTTCTAAAAACGTGCGTCCCCAGACGGGACCATCTGGCTCGTCCGGGTCCACACCGAGGTGATGCGCTTCGTCCGCAATCGCTAAGAGTTGATCACCAGCCCATGACTCGAGCGCCTGTTTGAGCCCCTCGATCTGGCTCGCTGCCCCTTGGTAGGTGATCAGCCAACCATCGGCGTTCTGGATGGTTTGGCTCTGGATGTTGGGGGTCGATTCATTCCAGTGCTCGAGGCGTAGCCCCAGCCGTTCGGCTGATGTGCGCCATTGGCTGAGGATCGATGTGCGGTGACACATCACCAAAAAGCACTTCAGCTTCCCCTCTTGCTGCATGGCCTGGAATCCAAGCAGGGCCCCTAGGGTCTTGCCCGCGCCAGGTCCTGCATGGATTAGCACATCGCGCCCGTGGCTTGCTTCTGGCTCCAGTCGTCTGCGCAGCAGCTGGACGAGTTGCTGTTGCCACTGACGGGGTTGGATCTTGCCTCGCGGGCCGTCTCCTGGGAGCTGAAACGAGGGAAGTGCGATCGGTCAGCCGCGAAAGTTAGGTCTTTCTAACCATTCCATCCGTTGATGCCACCCTTAGCTTCCAGCCAACAGCTCTTGGGGTTTCCGGCCCCCTGCCGCCATGGCCAAAAGCCGTCCTCGTTACCGATCCAATCCTGATCAGCGCCAACAGCTCGAGCATTGCTGGCCCCTGGAATGCGACATCGATCCTTTGATCTTGAGGCTGCGTTGGTTGCAGCACCAGAGGCAATGGCCCCTGGTGCAGGCGGTTGAGCAGGAGCTCCTTCCGCTGGTTTAGCCGGGGTTGAGGCCCTGCTTTAAAGCGATTCGCTGTGGTTGCAGAGCAAGCGCTCTACTTCCATTAATCCTTCTTCTGCAGCGGTTTGAGCCCGTTGCTGATTGCCGCCAGCCGCACTGGTGAGCTGGGCGACCACTCGCTCCAACATGGCGGTTTTCTTGTCTTGGAGCATGGTCAGGATTTCGTCTTCGATCAGCTGACGCACGGCGTTGCTGCGCAGGTGATCATCTGAGGCTTCGTCAAAGGTTCCCTGAACGAGTTCTTGAATGAACAGACGGTGCACTTCGCTGCTGCGCAGGAAGCTTTCGGTGGCGTTGATCATTCCATCCACCAGCGTCCGATCCGGCTCGGCCTCTGTCTCGGACTGTTTGTTTTGCAATTTGAATTCCCAATCCAGGTGGCGTCGTTGCCAGCCCGCTGAGTGCAGGCTGGGCATCACCGATTGAGAAAAGGTGTCCACGGACATTTCGTAGATCCGTTCCGCAAGTCGCTCGCACCATTCCCGGCCATGTTCGGCGAGAAGTTCTTCCATGGTGTGGCGATTGACGGCATGCCCGCCGTGATGGCTATGGCAAACGCCATCGGGACATTCGATTGCGGAGAGACCCATGCGCTTATAGACAGAATCCTCTGATTAGCCACAGCTGCTTCACTAAGTCAGCTATTACAGAAAAGATGCGGTTTGGGAGCGACGACCCCGTAATCTCAGCTGGGTGGCGGCACAACGAACTTGCCCAGACTCCTTATCCCGATTGAAAGCGCAGCGGCTGAAACCCGTGTAGCTGCTTCACCCGAGACCCTTAAAAAATTCATTGCCCTCGGCTGCTCCGTAGCCGTTGAGCGTGGTGCCGGAGTGTCCTCCGGTTTTCTTGACGAGACTTACGCCAGTGCTGGAGCCGATTTGGTTGCTCCAGGAGAGGCTCAAGCCTGGGGTCAGGCCGACGTTTTGCTTTGTGTGCAAACCCCTAGTCCGGCAGCGCTCACTCGCTTGCGACGGGGTGCCCTGGTGGTGGGGATGTTGGCCCCCTATGGCAATCACGAGCTATCAGAAGCGTTGAAGGCTTGTGGCCTGTCGGCCATGGCCCTTGAACTTCTGCCTCGTATCAGTCGTGCCCAGTCTGCAGATGTTCTCTCGTCCCAGGCCAACATCGCTGGCTACAAGGCCGTGCTGCTTGGCGCTGCGGCTTTGGATCGCTATTTCCCGATGCTGATGACGGCAGCAGGCACCGTCCAACCCGCAAGGGTTGTGGTGCTGGGGGCTGGTGTTGCAGGTCTCCAGGCAGTTGCAACCGCTCGCCGTTTGGGTGCAGTGGTCTATGTGAGCGACATTCGCCCTGCCGTGAAAGAGCAGGTGGAGTCGCTTGGAGCCCGTTTCATCGATCCTCCGGAGATGGATGACAAGCCAGCCGAGTCGGGCGGTTACGCCAAGCAAGCGTCGGATGCGTTTCTGGCCGCGCAGCGACAACAGCTGTCCGACCAGCTCGCTCAGGCTGACGTGGCGATTTGTACGGCCCAAGTGCCCGGCAGGCGAGCCCCACGCTTGATCAGTGAGGACATGCTTGATCGCATGCGCCCCGGATCGGTGGTGGTGGACTTGGCCGTGGCTCAAGGCGGAAACTGTGCCGATACCGTGCCGTCCCAAACCGTGAACCGCAAAGGCGTGAAGCTGATTGGTGCGAACGAACTTCCCTGCAGCGTCCCGAATCACGCCAGCTCGTTGTACGCCCGAAATCTTTTGGCCTTGCTGCAACCCACTCTTCAAGACGGCCAGCTCACTCTCGACATCGAAGACGAGCTGATTGCTGGTTGTTTGATCGCTCATGACGGCAGCATTCGCCGTGGCGATGTTCTTACTCCTGGAGCTAACTAATGGATGCGAATTTCGTTGAATTCCTCTGGGTGCTGCTGTTAGGCAGCCTCTTAGGGCTTGAACTGATCGGCAAAGTGCCCCCCACGCTGCACACGCCGCTGATGAGCGGTGCGAATGCGATTTCGGGCATCACGGTGCTGGCCGCACTCACGGCAATTATCAAGGCGGATGGCAATCAGGCACTGCTCGTGCTCGGTTCGATCTCCCTTGGTTTTGCTCTGTTCAATGTGATTGGCGGATTCCTCGTCACCGATCGAATGCTGGCCATGTTTAGCCGCAAGCCTGCCCGTAAGGAGAACCGCTGATGTCTGATTTCTTGAAATACGCGATCGATCTGGTTGCGGTTCTGCTGCTGGCCCTCGGCATCAAGGGGCTGTCCAAGGTGCGTTCTGCGCGTGGAGCCAATCAATTGGCTGCGGTGGCGATGGGTCTGGCAGTGATCGGACTGCTCGGCAACTATCTCGGAACACCCAGCCTTAATGCCCAGGCTTGGGTCTGGATTATTGCCGGTACGGCCGTTGGTGGTGTGCTCGGTGCGATCACCGCTCAGCGCGTACCGATGACCTCCATGCCGGAGGTGGTGGCCTTGTTCAACGGTTGTGGCGGCATGTCGTCGTTGCTTGTGGCCCTGGCTGCGGCTCTTTATCCAGCGGCGCTGGATGCCACCGGGATCGTGGCATTGGTCTCGATTGTGATCTCTGTGTTTGTCGGTTCGATCACCTTTACCGGTTCGATCGTGGCGATGGCCAAGCTCCAGGGCTGGTTGTCCACACCGCCATGGATGCAGAGCAAGGCACGACATGTCGTGAACATTGCTTTGGCAGTGGTGGCGTTGATCGCTGCGGTGGAGATGATCCGCACCGGTGGAAGCGGTCTTTGGCTGCTGGTTGTGGCCTCTGCGCTACTGGGAATCGGCGTCACCCTGCCGATCGGTGGAGCCGATATGCCCGTGGTGATTTCGCTTCTGAACAGCTATTCCGGTGTGGCTGCTGCTGCTGCTGGCTTCGTTGTGGGCAGTCAGCTGCTGATCGTGGCTGGCGCCATGGTGGGCGCTGCCGGTTTGATCCTCACCCAGGTGATGTGCAACGGCATGAATCGCTCGCTGGTGTCGGTGCTGTTTGGTGGAGCGCTTGGTGCTTCGGCGGCAGCCTCCGGTGGTGGTGGCGAATACACCAACATCACCAGTTGCAGTGTTGAAGAGTGCGCCCTCACCCTTGAAGCGGCAGAACGGGTGATCATCGTTCCCGGTTATGGCCTCGCGGTGGCCCAAGCCCAGCACACCCTGCGAGAGGTGACCCGCTCCCTCGAAGCTGCAGGGATTGAAGTGGCCTATGCCATTCACCCTGTTGCGGGACGGATGCCTGGTCATATGAATGTGCTTCTTGCTGAAGCCGATGTGCCTTATGAGCAGCTCAAAGAGATGGATGTGATCAATCCTGAATTCCCTGCCACCGATGTGGTGCTGGTGCTGGGTGCCAACGATGTGGTCAACCCTCAGGCCAAGACCGATCCCAATTCACCGCTCTACGGCATGCCAGTGCTGGATGTGCAGCAGGCGCGCACCGTGTTTGTGGTGAAGCGCGGCATGAGTGCTGGATATTCCGGCATTAAAAATGACCTGTTTGAACTCTCCAACACCTCCATGGTGTTTGGCGATGCCAAGAAGGTGCTTGGAGATCTGCTGGGAGAGCTCAAGGAGCTCGGTGTTGGTAAGAAATAGATTCGCCTGTGAGCTGGCCTGATCCAAACCCAGACCCCCAGCTGCTGAAGCAACTGGGGATTGCTCCATTTCAACAGCGTCTTCCCTGGTGGGGTGGCGACCTCCAGACGTTGAGGGACACGCTCCGTCCCGTGGATTTGCCGATCGATCAGGGGCAACCCCTAGAGATCCAAGTGCCTGCCCTGAGCAGTGGTGCAGCAGGATCTGGTGCGTTGCTCGCTTTCCTTGATTGCCCGCCAGAGCCAAAGGCAGTGGTGGTCATACTCCATGGTCTTGGTGGATCCAGTCGTCGCGAAGGCGTGCGCAGGCTTGGTGTAGCCCTTGGTAGAGAGGGTTATGCGGTGTTGCGCCTCAACATGCGCGGAGCTGATCCCGGCCGACATCTGGCGGGTGGCACCTATGCAGCTCAGTGCAACAGCGACCTGCTTCCTGTGTTGCATCGGGCGCGACAGCTCTGCCGCACCCTGACCCCAGAAGGGGCACCACTGCCCTTGTTTGGAGCTGGGCTTTCCCTGGGCGGAACCATGCTTCTCAATGCTTGCCTCTCAACGCAAGTTGAACGCGTTGCCGCCGGACTCGACCCAGCACGTCAGCCCCTGGATGGATTGTTCTGTGCCAGCAGCCCCTTGGATCTGGCGGCCTGCAGTGCCTCGATTGAACGCCCTCGAAATCGTGTGTACCAACGCTGGTTGCTGCAGCGCTTGGTGCGTCAGACGCTGGCCGATCCGTTTGGCGTGAGCGATCTGGACCTTGGACGATTGAGTGGTGCTGAGCAACCACGCACGATTCGTGCTTTCGATAGCAGCGTGACTGCTCCGCGTTGGGGATTTGTTGATGTGGATGCTTACTACCGGGAGGCTTCACCGCTCCAGCATTTGATCCAATCACCCCAGCATTTGCCTCCCACCCTGATGCTTCAGGCTCTGGATGATCCATGGGTGCCCGCGCGGTCGGCCCTCGATCTACGAGAGGCTGTCTCCACTCATCAGACCATTCAATTGATCTTCACGCGCGAAGGCGGTCACAACGGTTTTCATGGACGGGCTGGCTGTTGGGCCGATGCTCTGGCTGCGTCTTGGTTGCAAACGCTCATCTGAAGGTGCTGGTTTTCAGGACCCACTCTTCAATCGGTTGTCCTTGGATGATGTGTTGCTGAAGAATGCTGCTGATCCGGTCCGGCGTGACACCTCCGTACCAGGTGCCATCGGGCCAGACCAACAAGATGGGGCCTCGTTCGCAGATGCGTAAGCAATCGGCTTTGCTGCGCAGCACAATTCCTTGAGCGCGGCTTGGATTCTCAAGGTCCAACTCACGCACCTGTCGCTTGAGAGCCTCCCAACTGGCGGCACCGATCTCTGGATCACAGCACTTGGCTTTCGTTGGTGTGGCGCAGAGCAACAAGTGATGGCTTATCCGCTGGCTCATCCCCTGGCTCATGCGGCCAGCGATGCGCTCGCCATGCGTTTCGTGCCCCGGTTCACCTGCTCGCGCACGGCCTGGCGTGCCCATTGATCCACCGCCAACACATCATCAAGGCAAGGGTTGGCGGCGAGATCGGGTTTGTGTTGCTCACAGGCTCCCTCGATCATCTTGGGGATGTCGAGAAAGTGAATCTTCTCCTCGAGGAATTGGGCAACGGCCTCTTCATTGGCTGCATTGAGTACAGCGGGCATGGTGCCGCCGGCACGCCCTGCGGCGTAGGCCAGGTCCATGCAGGGATATTTGGCTGGATCCGGTGCGCGGAAACTCAATTGCCCCACTTCGGTGAGATCGAGACGTCGCCACGGGGTCTCAAGCCTTGAAGGCCAACTCATGCAGTAGAGGATCGGCAGCTTCATATCGGGCCAGCCGAGCTGGGCTAACACCGACGAATCGGCAAGCTCCACCATCGAATGGATGATGCTTTGAGGATGAATCACGATCTCGATGTGGTCGTAATCCAGCCCGAATAGATAGTGAGCCTCAATCACCTCCAACCCTTTGTTCATCAACGAGGCTGAATCCACGGTGATTTTTTTTCCCATGCTCCAGTTGGGATGGGAGGTGGCATCGGCCACCGTTGCTTTTTCAAGATCAGCGGCTGACCAATCGCGAAAGGCGCCGCCGGAGGCGGTGAGTTGAATGCGGCGCAGGCCAGGCGTTGGAACCCCAGTGGAGAGACGGGCGGTGTCGCTCCAAGGTGTTCCTTGCAGGCATTGGAAGATGGCGGAGTGTTCCGAGTCGGCAGGAAGCAGGCGACTGCCGCTTTTCTTCAGCTCAGGAAGGACCACTGGACCAGCGGCAATCAGCGTTTCCTTGTTGGCAACGGCGAGGTCTTTGCCCGCTCGAATCGCCGCCAGGGTGGGCAACAGTCCGGCGCAGCCCACGATTCCGGTGACGACGAGATCAGCCGAATCCCAGGACGCCACCACATCAAGGCCTTCAGGCCCACCCACCAAGTGCGGCAAGGGTTCCGGGCGTGTGTCTGCTGGCAGGGCCATCAGCCTGTCTTTGAGCTCAGCAAGCAGCGCTGGATCCGCTAGGGCCACAACATCAGGGCGATGCCTCTGGATTTGAGACACAAGCAGGCTGAGATTGCGCCCAGCGCTGAGCGCCACCACCCGAAATTGATCGGGGAAATCCTCAACGATCTCCAGCGTCTGCGTGCCAATGGAGCCAGTGGAGCCCAGAACGCTGATGGCTTTCACAGGGATCCAGGCAATTGATCACAGTTTCCCACCTCAATGCCTGCGCCTGGCAAACTTCGCAGCATTACGGATGAACTCAGGCTGATGGCGCTGAAGGAGCACTGGCGGTCCGGATTTGGATTTGTGTTGGCGGCGGCTGGTAGCGCCGTGGGGTTGGGCAACCTCTGGGGTTTTGCCTATCGCGCCTCCCAGGGAGGTGGAGGCGCCTTCCTGCTGCTCTACGTGCTGATCGTGTTGTTGGTCTGCTTGCCCGTGTTGGTGGCGGAGATGGTGCTGGGTCGGAGTACGGCCCAAAGCCCGTTGTTGGCTCCTGTGGCGGCGGCGGGAGAGGCTTGGCGGCCGCTGGGATGGCTGTTTGTAATGGCTTCCTGCGGGATTTTGGCGTTCTATGCGGTGCTGATGGGGTGGACGGCTCACACCCTCGTTCATGCCCTATGGGTGGGGTTGCCAGAAGATATGGACACCGCTAAATCGCTGTTTGCATCGGTGAGTACGGGCAATAGCGCCCTGCTTGGCCAAGGGGGAAGTCTTGCCTTAACCGCTGCGGTGGTGGCTGCTGGCGTGCAGGGAGGAATCGAGCGTCTGTCGCGTTGGGCGCTGCCTCTGTTGTTTGTGTTGTTGGTTGGCTTGGCCCTTTGGGCCGCCACGTTGTCTGGAGCTGTGGGCGGATACCAAACCTTTTTGGTGCGTTGGGATTCAACGCAGCTGCTCAACCCCACCACCATTCGCAATGCCTTTACCCAGGCCTTTTTCTCGATCGGCACTGGAATCGGGTGCATCCTTGCCTATTCGGCCTATCTGAAAAGCAGTGCGCGTCTGCCCAGAGAAGCGATCGCGGTGGTGGGTTTGGATACGGCCGTGGGGCTGTTGGCTGGCCTGATCACATTTCCGGTGGTGATCAGCTTTGGTCTGCAGGAAACAGTGAGTGAGTCCACTGTTGGGGCCTTGTTTTTAGCGATACCCACCGGACTTGCTTCCCTTGGCCCCGCAGGGCGCTTGGTGGCCGTGCTCTTCTTTTCACTGGCCTATCTCGCAGCGATTACCTCATCGGTGTCGCTGCTAGAAGTCCCCGTGGCTTCCTTGATGGATCGCTTGGGCTGGTCCCGCAGGCGATCGGCATGGCTGATGGCGGTGCTGATTTTTATTGCAGGCCTTCCGGCTGCAATGTCGATTCCGGTGTTGGAGGTGATGGATTCGATCTTTGGCGGTGTGCTGCTGATTTTGGGAGGACTGTTAATCGCCCTGCTTGTGGGCTGGGTGGTTCCGAAACGGTTCCAGAAGGATCTCCAGGGCTCCCAGACGTCTGCGGGTTTAATCCGCTTGATGCTGTTTTTTCTGCGCTGGGTGTCTCCTGCGGTGATCACTGCTGGGTTATTAATCAGCGTTGTTGATTTATGGCGTCAATGGTTCCCGGCGGCTTGATTGCTCACAGCATGCGACGGAGTTTTTAAAACTTTCTCTGTACAAATTCAGTGGCAAGGCGAACCTCTAGGAGGAACGAGATCGAGGCCAGCGTTAACATTCCCATGGTGGTGATGAATAGAGGCGCAACAATTGCGGTTAAGTCAACTTGAGCGATAACGCCCATAAATATTGCTGAAACAACAATCGAAAGTAAAAGGGTTGCGCAGGTGAGGAGCGAGATCGCCCGCAGAATGTGTTGCATGCGCCGCTTGCAATACCTGCGGTCAAAGTCGTCTCCGCTGGCATCCGATTCGCTGAGTCGGCGAGCTTGATCAGCAACGCGGGCGAGCCTGGCGGAAAGAACGTTGAGAAGGGCCCCGATCCCGGCGAGCAAAAACACCGGTGAAACCGAAAGCTGAATCGCCTTGGACAGGCTTTCAGGTTGCAAGGTTGTGAATTCCAAGAAATGGAGCGTAAGTCAAATGGTGTCAGCAATCCGGTAGACAGGAGCCTCTGTGGACGCGGTTCAATGTTGTGGCTCAAGCGTTGGAATTTTATTGAGCGGGCCCGATTGGAACGGGAGCTTTGGGATGCATTCGAGGCCAAGGACGATATTGAAGCCATGGTGAATGGGCTCAAGGCTCGTATCGAAGCGATGGATCCGACTGACCCTGAGCTCGGCGATCAAAACTTCCGTCTGGAGGTCTGGATGACCACCATGGAACGCATTCGCAAGATTGAAGCGATGATGGCTGGGAAGCAGCGTTAGAGCATTCTCCAATCGGTGAGTCCACCTGGCTTATCGATGAGCTCAATGCCTTGGTCACTGAGGGTCTTGCGGATGCGATCCGCTTCTAGATAATTTTTCGCTTGTTTCGCTGCTTTGCGATCGGCAATCGCCTGTTCAATCGCTTGCCCATCGACGGAATCATTGTCTGATGGTTTGGAGTCGTTGGTTTCGCTGCGTAAACCAAGAACGGCAGCCAGTTCGCGCAACACCATCCAGCGTGTGTGCTGTTCGCTCAGCTCGTTGGCTGGCTGGTCAGGCTGGTCGCCTCGATCCAGGCGATTGGCTAATCCGCGGAGTGGACGGGCGAGATCAAACAGCACGGCTAGGGCACCAGAGCTGTTGAGGTCATCATCCATGGCGGCGATGAACCGTTGCTCAAGCTCTTCAAAGGGGCCATTGGCGCTCAGTCCAGCGCTGACTGCTTCCACGCTGAGGGCCGTTTGATCGCCCCATCCCAAAGCGGCGGCGTGGTTTTCCCCCAATTTGAGCGCTGCATTTAATCCTTTCCAGCCTGTGGTGGCTGCTTCCAGTGCTTCGGGAGTGAAGTCCAGGGGCTTGCGGTAGTGGGCTTGCAGCACAAACAGGCGCAGGGCCATCGCGGAGAGTCCGCTTTGTAGGAGTGCGCGGATTGTGGTGAAGTTGCCGAGTGATTTGCTCATCTTTTCTCCACCCACATTCACCATGCCGTTGTGCAGCCAAACCCGCGCTAGTTCGGATCCTGTGGCTGCTTCCGACTGGGCGATTTCATTTTCATGATGGGGAAAGACCAAATCAGCTCCGCCGAGATGGATGTCGATGGTGTCGCCGAGTTCTTCACGAACCATCGCCGAACATTCGATGTGCCATCCGGGGCGTCCGTCGCCCCAGGGAGATGGAAAGCTTGGCTCATCGACTTTTGCGCGTTTCCAAAGGGCGAAATCAAAGGGGTGCCGCTTGCGTGCTTCTTCCGCATCGGCGACGCGGCCCGCAGCATTCTCCTGTTGCTCATTGAGGTCTCGACCGCTGAGCTTCCCGTAGCCCGCGTGCTTCATCACGGCGAAATAGACATCGCCATCTGCGGAGTAGGCCGCACCTTTGGCTTCAAGCTCTGCGATTAAGCCACGGATGCTGTCGAGACAACGGGTGGCGCGGGGCATGCGGTCAGGGCGCAAGATCCCAAGAGCATCCATGTCCTGATGAAAGGCATCGATGTTTCGCTCGCTCACCTCATCCATGGATGAGGATTCTTCAGCAGCACGTTTGAGGATCTTGTCGTCAATGTCGGTGAAATTTTGAACGAACGTCACCGCGTAGCCGCGCCAGATCAAGTAGCGACGCAACACATCCCAGTTGATGTAGCTGCGGGCATGACCGAGATGGCAGAGGTCATAGACCGTGACCCCACAGCAATAAATGCTCACCTCTCCTGGTTTAAGTGGGAGAAAGGGTTCCGTGCGGCGGGTGATGGTGTTGGTAAACCGCAGGGAAGACATCAGGCTCAAAAAGGGGAATCAAATCACGGTTGATGCCTGGCAGCGCAGACCAAAAACCTTTGATGGATGTTAGATCCGAGCAAGTGTTTGAGCTCAGGCGATCGAATCGCAAGATTCAGACTGTTGGGTCTGAAGTGGATGCGTAGCTTGCAAGCATGCTCGCTTCCTGCTTTGATCTATTTTAGGCCTTGCTAAATTTGATCAAAAAAGAATTTAAATCCTGGCTCTAATTTAAACAGATTGATCTATTGCATTTTGAAAATATATTATCTCTTGGTTTAGGTAGAAGTGTCCAGATTCCTTTTTGTCCGATTATTTGCATTCCATCCAATTGGCTCCACGTCCTGTTTCTACCTCTAAGGGAACAGAAAGATGGATGGCATTTTTCATGGTTTGCACCACGAGTTCCTGAATAACGTCAAGCGCCTCGGGTTCTGTTTCGAGCACGAGTTCATCATGCACTTGTAGAAGAAGTCTTGCTGGCAAATTTTTGCTTTCAAGTTCTGCTTGAAGCTGCACCATCGCCAGCTTGATGATGTCGGCACTGGAACCCTGGATGGGAGCATTGGCCGCGGCGCGAAGTTGCTGCGCCTCCATTCCGCCGCGTCGCGCCACGTCCAAATTGATCTCGAGTGGATCCATGCCGCTGAGGCGGCCCAGACCATTGCGATCGAAGTGGAAAGGACGCCTGCGCCCCAAAATGGTTTCCACATAGCCTTGGCTGAGGGCGAGACGTTCTTGAAGTTCAAGAAAAGCGAACACCTTGGGATAGCGCTGTTTGTATTTGCTTAAAAAGTCTTTTGCTTCGCTTTGGCTGACACCTGTTTCGCGCGCGAATCGCTGGGCACCCATGCCATAAATCACGCCGAAATTGATCGTTTTGCCTAAGCGTCGTTCGTCGGCCGACACCTCGTCTTTGTCGAGAAGCAAGCGAGCGGTGAGGGCATGCACATCGTCTCCATCGCGATAAGCCTGTTGCAGGACTTCTTCTCCGGATAGATGCGTGAGGATGCGTAGTTCGATTTGGGAATAATCGGCGCTGAGCAATTGCCAGCCCTGTTGGGGCAGAAACGCCTTGCGAATTCTTCTGGAAAATTGGGTCCGAATAGGAATGTTCTGCAGGTTGGGGTTGCTGCTGCTTAGCCGGCCTGTGGCGGTCACAGCCTGATTGAAGTCGGTGTGGACCCGTCCGGTTTCAGCTTCCACCAGTTGCGGCAAGGCATCCACATAGGTGCTCTTCAATTTGCTCAGCACCCGATGTTCAAGCACCAGGGGCACAACGGGGTGATCGTGTTCCAGCTTCTCGAGCACGGTGGCATCAGTGCTGTATCCGGTTTTGGTGCGACGTGATTTTTTGCGGTCCAGTCCGAGGGTGTTGAACAGCAATTCACCGAGTTGCTTCGGGGACGCGAGGTTGAAATCCACCTCTGCAACTTGTTTTGCTTTCGATTCCAGTTGTTCGAGAGTGGCTCCGATTTCTGAGGAGAGCCCCGCTAGGTAGGGCACATCGATGCGAATACCGGTGGCCTCCATCACGGCCAGCACGGGCTCAAGGGGCAGCTCCACTTTGCTGAGCAAGTCCGGAAGCTGGGGGCCTAATTCCTCCAGTTGCTTGTTGAGGTCGATCGCGAGTTTGCGGGTGAGATGCACATCCATGCCGCAGTACTGAGCGGCTTGTTCCAGGGGCACCTCGGAGAAATTGCTGGCCTTGCCGTCTTTGGCTTTGCCCACCAGATCACTAAACAGGGTGGGACGAATGCCGTAATCCCGCTCGGCCATCACATCCAGGCCATGTTTCGCTGCCGCATCCCTGAGGTAATCAGCCAGCAGGGTGTCCATGACGACGCCGGCAAGGGGGAGGCCGTGTCTCAACAAAATCAGGCGATCGTATTTGGCGTTCTGGAGCGCCTTGGGGTGCTCGTTACTGGCCAACCAAGGAGCAAAGGCTTGCAGCACCGTTTCCAGTGGCAATTGCTCTGGATCAGGGTCTCCGCGATGACTCACTGGGATGTAAGCCAAATCGCTAGCTGCTGCTCCCCAGCAGACGCCAATCCCTACGAGTTGAGCGCGGAATGGATTGAGGTCGGTGGTTTCCGTGTCGAGGGCAACGGGGGCCAGGGGATCACGGCAGCTCATTAACTGCTTCAGCAGCGCCTTGAGTTGATCAAGGTTTTGAACGAGTCCAGGTTGTAAGAGCGGTTGGGTTTGGCTGGAAGCGGCGGCGGATGTCGCTTCGGCTGGCGCATCGAGTCCTGATGGTTCAGCTGATTTTGTGGCCTCAGCCTTGATGGTTCGTGGCTCCTCCGCTGTGGCGAGGAGATGGGCATTGGCCGCTAATCCACCACTGGAAAAGGTGGCCACAAAGTTGGGGACCTGACGGATCAGGCTGTTCAGCTCGAGCTCCTGCAGACGCTGACTCAGGCCCTCACCGTCAACACTGCCCAGGTCGAGTTTGGGCTCCTCTGGCAAGGGAATGTCCACCAGGATTTCAGCCAGGTGCCGTGACAGGTAGGCATTGTCTTTGTCGTTGGCAAGTTTGGCTTTCAGTGCCCCTTTAATGGCGCCTCGACTCGCGTTTGGCCCCTCCTCTTCCACTTCGGCCAGGGCCCGATACACCCCATCGAGATCGTCGTTGTCTTTCAGCAGGCTGATCGCTGTTTTTGGACCCACTCCCTTCACGCCAGGAATGTTGTCGGAGCTATCTCCAGTAAGAGCCTTGAGTTCAACCACCTTGGTGGGAGCCACGCCGAGCTTGGCTTGTACGCCGGCTTCATCGATCAAGGTGGGACCGCTGCTTTTGGCATAGGGCCCGCCGCCCATGTAAAGGACAGCGATGTTGCGACTGTCGTCCACCAGTTGGAAGAGGTCGCGATCGCCGCTCAGAATGCGCACGCTCCAGCCATCGGCCGCGGCGCGGTTGGCCAGGGTGCCGAGCACATCGTCGGCTTCAAAGCCCGGGGCCAGGCAGAGCGGCAGTTGCAGCTGGGTCTTCAGAATCTCTTGGAGCTGCTCAAGGTCTTGGAAGAAGTGAGCGGGTGCGACGTCGCGATGAGCTTTGTAGTTGGGGTCTGCCTTATGGCGGAAGGTGGGTTCAGCCGTATCGAAGG
>ERZ802830.427-NODE-427-length-41871-cov-17.8197_pt1 | contig 41871 bp, 38 predicted proteins | sample MGYA00345654_ERZ802830 | MGnify/ENA primary metagenome ERZ802830 (study PRJEB30503, sample SAMEA104212375) | marine metagenome | biome: Westerlies Biome; feature: [SRF] surface water layer (ENVO:00010504) within the epipelagic zone...; material: water... | reverse complement strand
TGGGCTTAGAGTGGTCAAAAGTTATGACTGGAACTAACAATCCTTCTATGGAAGCATTAAAAAAGATACCTCCATTAACTATTATCAGGAACTTAGAGAATGATCCTCTTTATGCAACTCAATTTGATTCATTAACAGTAATTGATGGGAATATAATTCCTGAAGATATATCGAAAATTTTTCAAAAAGGTCAGCAAGCTGATGTTCCAGTTCTGATTGGGAGTACGGCTGATGAGGCAACGCCTTTAGATCCAAAAATGTTAAGCCCCCAATTAGAATCCATGTCTTATAAAAGACTCACTCATTTGGCTATTGCAGATATTTTACCGGAAGCTGATAGTTCTATTTATGAACTTTATCCTGTAGATACAGAGCAGATAGCAAAAAAATCATGGGTAGATTTCACTACTGACGTTATGTTTACTGCTCAAATGCAAAAGTGGGGTGATCTAATGTCAAGTGTTGAAAGTCCTGCATATTTATATTTGTGGAACTGGCACCCTTCAATAAATGGCTCTAAAGAGTACAGAGCTTTTCATGCAGCCGAAGTGCCCTATATATTTGGCAATTTCGATGTATTCAACATAGATCTATCTGAAAGAGATCGTGAGTTCTCAAAGGTTATGATGGAGATATGGACAAGTTTTGCTAAAAATGGGATTCCTTCAATAGCTACCACCGAATGGCCAGAATTTGAATCAAATTATCAAAGCTATGTATTATTGGATGAGAATATAGAAGTAAAGCAAGGTCTTAGAGCTAAAAAAGTTACATTGATAAATGAGGCTTATGATAGAGTTAGAGGTGATTTTTAGGACTAGAACAAATGTCTCAAATAGAACAATTTAGTCAAGAATATATAGATAAGAATACTCCAGAAAAGGAAATGCTTTTTAAGTCTTTTCTTGATTCTCAAGAACCTTATACATCTATTTTTAAAAACAATCCTTGGCTAGCTCCTCCTAATTTCAAAAAACCTCTTTCCAGAAAAAAAATACATTACTGGAATACGACTGTTGGTAGAAAACATCCTTATTGGAAAACAAAAAAATTACCAACACCTACTAAAGAAATTAAACAAATAAGAAAAGACTTTAAAAGATGGGGATATGCACTGATCGAGGATGGAATGTCAAAAGATCAATGTGAAGCATTTATAGAAAGGCTATTGGAACAAGCACAAGGTGAAAAATTAGCTGGAGTGAATAGCATCACTCCATCAGGTCAATATGTTCATACTTTAATCAATAAGGGCGAAATTTTTAGAGGCTGTATTGAGCAAGATCCTTATCATGTTCAAGCTGGTTTACTCATAGAAAGCTTTTTGAATGAAACTTTAGGCAAAGGATGGATTTGTCATAGCTTTTTAGCAAACGGTTCGGAAAAGGGATACTATCCTCAAGTTCTCCATTTAGATCAAAGCCCACTCTCACCTTGGATAACTGAAGAGGCTCCTGCATTAGTGAATACACTTTACATACCCCAAGATGTAAATGAAGTGAATGGTGGTACCTTGATTATTCCTGGTAGTCATAAAAATATCATCAAAGCTGGAAGTAACGGCGAGGTTGGAAAATTACCACCTGCTATAAATCTTGAAGCTAAAGCTGGAACGATAATGCTTTTCGATGGAAGGCTTCTTCATGGAACCGGAGTCAACCATACCGATAAAATTAGGTTTGTAGCTGCGATGTCTAACGTAAAATCTTGGATGAGATCACAAGAGAACTGGATAGTCTCCGTTGATCCAAAGATCATTGATATTGCCAGTCCTAAGCTTCTACATAGAATGGGAATGCAAGCTGCAACATATGGCGGAACTATTGAAGGTTTTGGTATGGGTGCCTCTGGAAAAGTCAATGAAATCCATGGGAGCACAAAATATTTCAGAGAAGCACTTGATTCAGGAAAATACATAAGAGTAGGGGAATTATCTAGCAAATCTTCCAAAAAAGATCTCAAGAAAAATTACACCCTAAAAGGTGCTGTAAAAGAAGTAAAAAAGAAAGTTAAGGCTTCTAAATAAAGTCCAGTTCTTCCATTCTTGTAAGAATATCATTTACGCTAATTTTATTGATGTCTGAATTAGGCGATACAAAATGGTTTTGATTATTTCCGTAAGTACCTATTAAACTGATATCTGTAGGTCCATACAGCGTTAATGAAGGAGTATCAACAACAGCAGAAAGGTGCGCGAGACCAGTATCTGAACATATAGCAAATTCAGAATTATCAATAAGAAAGGCTATTTCATCTAAAGGTAATATTTCTAAAGCAAAAGCTTTTTGTGAAACAGAACAGATTTCAGAGGCTCGATCTAATTCTGCCTGACTTCCAGAAGGAAATAAAAACTTAAGATCTTTTTTTTCTAAAATTCTTAAAAACTCTTGCCAATATTCTATCGGCCACTGTTTGCTAGTCCAACTAGCATTTTGGACACAAATGGCATATTTACTTGAGTACATTTTCAAGGGTTTTTTAAAATTAGCTTTAGAAATTCCATAATCTCTATTATTTATATTTGTTTCATAGCCCAATGCGGTGGCTAACAGTAGCTTCTGTCTTTCTACTGCATGCATTGTTTTAGGCACTCTAATTTTAGTTTTGTAGGCTAAATGTGCAGGGTATTCTCTTGCGCTTTTGGCATCTAGACCGGTTACTGAAGATTTACACATAAAAGAAAGGAAAGCACTTTTAAGGTTATTTTGCATATCAATAATGAGATCATATTTGTTTGCATCTATTTTATTAACAACATCCCTCATTTCATCTCTAGATTTAGATGAAAATAAATTTAATTTCCATTCACGGTGATTAGTTTCAATGGTATTTTCGATATTAGGATGCCACTTAGGAACAGAACTAAAGTTTTTGTCTACAACCCAGTCAAAAGTAATATTATTTATCTGATCTTTAGCTTCTGTAATAGCAGGGAGGGCATGCATCAAATCACCCATAGAGCTAAGCTTGATAATTAGAACCCTCAGTTGGAACTTCCTGATATAAGTTTTTTAAATGAAGCGCTAAGCTTGTGTCTGATCTTATGCATATTCAAAGATTTCGGGTATATATAATTAAGTTGTATAGAGAGCCTTTTACCTTCAAAAGGCATAAAGCCATGCCAACAGTTGTCTGTAACTTTAAAAGCGACGAGATTTCCATATTCAGAAGAAATCTCTTGAATATAATTATCTAAATCATTGTTTTTCTTCAATAATCTTAAGTTTCCTATTTCATTATCCCAATTCTTATTCAGGTAAAGCAATACTGTTACAACCTTACTTTGAGAATCCGTATGAATTTTTCCATCTTTAAATCGAGAAAATCCCCTCAGTGTAGTTATAACTTCAGCATCTTTGAGATTAACTCCCAATTTATTTTCTAAAATGGCTTTAAATTCATCTCCTTCTAATTCCTCAACAAGTTTTTTTATATCTCCTTCTTTAAGATTATCAGATGGAAAACTTCCTCCAGAGTCTATATCTGGGAAATCTTTAACTAAATCTGATGAATCAAGGAAATTAGACAAGGCATTTTCTACATGAAAATAAGGAAAGAAATTATTATCAACCTTTGCAAGATTTAATTGATTTTTATCTAGTAGTTGCATTTTCTTTTTCTTTGATGAGAATTTTATTCAAAAAAGAAACAAAGGTCTCAGGTTCTTGACCACCCTGAATAATATATTTTTCATTTATAAAATAAGTAGGGACGGCTCCTATACTTTTCTCAATGAAATTCATTTCTTCATCAGCTGTTTCCTGGCCACCTTCTTTTGAATCTAAGAATAATTTAATTGTATCTAAATCCATGCCTACCTCTACTGCTACTTCCAAAAGTATCTCTTTAGAACCAATATCTTTTCCTTCTGTGAAATAACATTTGAATAGAGCTTCTGAGAGTTCTGTCTGTAGTCCCATTTCTTTAGCCTTCCATAAAAGCCTATGTGCATTGAAAGTATTTGGAATACGTTCAGCTTTTGAAAAATTAAAGTCAAATCCAAGAGTTTTCCCTATTTGTTCAATTTGTTTATAAGGAGAGGCTTTACCTGAAAAATCACCAAATTTTTGTTGCATATAAAGTTTTTTGTCATATCCATTTTCAGGTATTTCAGGATGGAGTTCATATGGTTTCCAGTTAATTTCAAATTTCACCTCAGCACTCAATTCAGACATAGCTTTTTGCAAATTTATAAAACCTATGACGCACCAGGGACAAACAACATCAGATACAATATCAATTCTCAACTTATCCATTCTTTTAATTATAAGTTATATAATTATTGTAAAGTAAGGAATTATGAAAAGTATCTGTGTTTTTGCGGGTTCAGCAAAGGGAGCGAGGGAATCATATTCTAAGAGTGCTCAAGATCTAGGTTTAGCTATAGCCAAAAGAGAATTTTCCATGGTTTATGGTGGAGGAAGCAAAGGATTGATGGGAATTGTTGCTGATGCAGCTTTAGGCGGAGGTGCGTCAGTCACAGGAGTAATAACTGAAAGACTGCATGACGTGGAAGTGGGTCATAATAATCTAACCTCTCTTGAAATTGTTCCATCAATGCATGATAGAAAGGCTAGAATGGCTGAGCTTTCAGATGCAATCATCTCTTTACCTGGAGGAGTTGGTACATGGGAAGAATTTTTTGAAGCCTTAGCTTGGAATCAATTAGGTATTTACTCAAAACCAATAATCCTTTTCGATGTTGATGGATATTATTCAAAGCTATTTGAATTCACTCAGTTTTCAGTTGAAGAAGGATTCTTGCCTGAAACTACACAAGAAGAATTATTCATATCAGATTCATTGGACGAAATATTTAATTTTGTAAATTCTTTTCAAGAAAGAAATACTGATGATTGGTTTAAGAGACTAGGTAGATAAATATTTAAAAAATTTACTTGCATTAAGAATTTAATTTGATAAATTTTGCTTAGGACATATTTCGGAAAGAATTGGACCTCGAGACCCAAATCAGGAAGAAAATGGACAGAAGAAGAAGGGTGAAAAAGTTAACTCGTTTAACAAATTGTGAGCTGAAATGGGTATCGGCCACACAGTGAGAAACCCGCACTGGGCCCTTCAACTTCGCCTTCTAAAATTCAAAACTTCTCAATAGTTGATAATTTGTTCTTCCCTGATCAAATTCACTTTCATAAACATCTAGTTTGCTTATGCGAGAACTTATTTGAATCTCACCGAAATCTTCATAAGAATATTGAGGCCTATCTTTATCTTTGAATCTACCTAAAGTTATATGAGGTTTATACGTTTTAAGTGAAGAGCCAAATCCTATTCTTGTGACTACTTCATCGATTATCCTAAACACCTTCAGAATTTGATTTGTGGGCTTTACAATTGCTACCAATAATTGACTATCCTCGTTTGGAAAAAAATTCACATGACTTATATCAACTTGTAGATGGCTCATAAAGTTTATTTCAGTCAAACCTTTATACATTTCCTCTATTTGCTCGGGCTCCATAGAACCCACAAAATTAAGCGTCAAATGATGATCACTATTTTTTTGCCAAGATATGTCAGCATCACTTAAGATATTGCTTTTTAGATCTTTCTTAAGCTCAATTATCTGATCATTTAAGTCTTTATCTGGCGTTAGTGCCAAGAATATTCTAGCCATACCTAACAAGGATAATAATAAATAGAATACACTTATCAAGTATTTTATTATTAACTTGAGTTAGAATGTTTGCTGGAGTTTAAGTGGCAGTAAAACAAAAAGTTTTAACAGGAATTACTACAAGCGGTACGCCGCATTTAGGTAATCTAGTTGGTGCAATACTTCCTGCAATTGAAGCAAGTAAAGGTAACGACACATCTTCTTTTTTGTTCTTAGCAGATTATCATTCATTGATAAAAAACTTAGATTCTAAGCTTACACATGAATCAAGTTTTGAAATAGCTGCATGTTGGCTAGCATGTGGACTTGATCCAGAAAAAGTAACCTTTTATCGTCAATCTGATATTCCTCATATTTTTGAATTATCTTGGATATTAGGTTGCTTAACATCAAAAGGACTCTTAAACAGGGCCCATGCTTATAAAGCTGCCATCTCGGATAATGAATTGAATGGTGCTAAAGACGTGGATAAAGGAATAACAATGGGATTGTTTAATTATCCTATTTTGATGGCTGCAGATATATTAATGTTTAGCGCAGACATAGTGCCAGTTGGACAAGATCAGAAACAGCACATCGAAATGACTAGAGACATCGCTTTAAGATTCAATCATCACTATGGAGATCTGCTAACACCTCCTGAAGCAAAGATAAGCAAAGAAACAGGGGTATTACCTGGATTAGATGGTAGAAAGATGAGTAAGTCTTATAAAAATACGATTCCAATTTTTTCTGACGAGGATTCCTTGAAAAAGACTATTATGAAGATTAAGACTAATTCTCTTGAACCAGGAGTTCCAAAAGATTCAACAGATTGCAATATTTTCGCTATCTTTAAATCTATTGCTGAAGAAGATGATATAAAAAGCTTTCAAAAAATGTATGAGGATGGCATTGGCTGGGGAGATGCAAAGACATATCTTTTTGATCACCTGTCTTTGTTTTTGTCTTCTTATAAAAAAGAGTATTTAAAGATAATAAAAGATAGAGTTTATGTTGAGTCGGTATTAAAAGAAGGAGCCAATAAAGCCTTGGAGGTCTCTACACCACTTATAGAGGATATAAGGAATTCTGTAGGTATTAAAGGGTTTTAATGGATACTCTCAAAGTATCATCTTTAAGTGAAAAGTTTAAGTTAGTTAAAGAACAACACTTTAATATTCGTTTACATGACCATGGTCTACTAAGACTGATCCCTTTATCAGTAGATCATGAATTATTTAAAGTCACAGACAAATTTTTTTTTCATACTTTGGTAAATTCGCAAGCCTATCAAGAAATGTTTTTTGATCATTTCAGTCAAAAGAGTGTTGATAGGCATGGTCCATTTTTATTGGATAGTATTAAAGATGATGATTTTACAAGCATTACAAATTCCCATTTAAGGGAGGAGATTATTCAGGTAGTAAGTACTCCAAAATGGTCTTGCCCTCCAATCGGTAAAAGAGAACTTACTAATGTAAAAAAATTATTGGATACAATAATTAATCATGAGTCTGAACCATATTTTTTAAAGAAATGTCTGACTTTCAATTCATCATCTCAAGAGGCTACTGTTTATGAGCATGAATGGTCGCATAGCCTTACAAGTTATTATGAGTATGTCCTCAAAGACATTATTAATAAAAAGATCTTTTTATTAATAATTACATATGAGTAAATCGCTTGAAAAGCTTCCTAATACTATCTGGGTGCTTGCTGCAGGTTTGTTATGTGTTGGAGCAGGACAATCTATAGTCTTTATAACTATTCCTCCAATTGCACGAGATCTTGGTCTAAATGAAATCCAAATAGGATCAATTTTCGCCACTTCAGCGTTGGCTTGGATGATTTTAAGTCCTATATGGGGATCATTAAGTGATTCTATTGGGCGAAAAAAAATAGTCATCGTAGGTCTTTCTGGTTTTGCAATTTCTTTGATACTTTTTAGTTTTACAATCTCATTAGGACAAAGTGGCTTATTAACCGGTACTTTTTTATTTCTATTATTGGTATCTGCAAGACTACTGAATGGAATCTTTGGGAGCGCAACTAGACCCTCGTCTGGAGGGTGGGTCGCTGATATAAGCTCTATTGAGGCAAGAAGCAGAGCCTTTGCAAGACTTGATTCAGGATTTTCAATGGGCAGAATACTAGGTCCCGCAGTAGCAGGATTACTTTTACTAATATCCTATACTGCGCCGTTCTTCTTTTTTGCTATGGGCGCATTCATAGTAATTATTTTTGTTTCCTTACAAAAAACACCCCCATTGATCTCTCAAGAGAAAACGATCAAAAAGCTTACTTTATTCGATTACAGAGTCTGGCCCTTTTTAATTATATCTGCAGGATTTGGTATATCCAATGCCGCCTTAGTTCAAACTTCTTCCTTCTTTTTTCAAGATGTTATAACTCCCTCCTCAGAGAACTATATCGCTCTTGCTAGTATTGGTTTTATGCTTTCGGCATTAGGTGTATTAAACGGGCAGTTACTGATAGCAGATAGACTTCAAACCTCGCCTGGATCTTTAGTAAAATTAGGTGTTGTCCTTAATTTTTTTGCTCTTTTGGGATATGCATATAGCTCTACATTAGTTGAAGTTTATATTTGTCTATTTTTTTATGGTCTTGGTGGAGGTATGTTAGGACCGGGTATTTCATCTTCCTTGTCGCTATCTGTTGGCAAAGAATATCAAGGAGTAGCAGGAGGTTTTTTAGGAATGGTGATTCCGATTGGACACGTTATTTCTCCATTAATTTCTATGCCTCTTTATATGCTTAATCCTTCTTTTCCTTACCTTTTAGGTGCATCATTAATGTTCTTTGCCGCTATCTTTATTTTTTTTAATAAACGCCATAAATGGATTAGAGATAAAAATTACAGGGAAGATAGAAATTTGGAAGTATTTGAAAATTCCCAATAATCCCTGATAGGGTTAATTGTGTAATATTTGTTATAGTGTAATTATTAAATGAGGAGAGTTAATGTTTAAAGAAGACTTACTAAAAGGAAAGAGAATATTGGTAACTGGGGGCGGTTCCGGATTGGGTAAGGAAATGTCTAGATATTTCTTGAAATATGGTGCCGAGGTTCTTATATGTGGCAGAAGAGTAGGAGTTTTAGAAGATACTGCAAAGGAATTAATGGATGAAAATGGTGGTAGTGTTAAGTGTTATGGTCTAGATATTAGGGGAGCTCAAGACGTAGATAACACTATAAATGAAATTTTTGAAGAAGGACCAATACATGGATTGGTAAATAATGCTGCCGGTAATTTTATCTCAAGAACACAAGATCTTTCTCACAGGGGTTTTGATGCAATAGCTAGTATAGTATTTCATGGTACTTTTTACGTTACGCACTCTGTTGGCAGAAGATGGCTTGAACTAGGCATGGGTGGAAATATCATTTCAATACTCGCAACATGGGTTTGGACGGGTTCTGCTTTTACAGTTCCATCGGCAATGTCAAAAAGTGGTATTCATGCAATGACACAATCATTAGCTACTGAATGGGGTAAAACAGGTATAAGAATTAATGCGATTGCTCCTGGTCCATTCCCAACAGAAGGTGCTTGGGCAAGACTCTCTCCAGGACAAAGTCCTGATGAAGCCTCTTCTGACTCTAGCGGAAGTTATAGCCAAAATCCAATGGGGAGAGTTGGTGAGATGGAAGAATTAGGGAACCTTGCAACTTTTTTGATGTCTGATGGTTGTAATTACCTTAATGGACAAACAATTGCTATAGATGGGGCAGAATATCTAACTGGTGGAACCTTTTATAGGGCTTTAGCTTCTATGAAAGATGAAGATTGGGAAGCAATAAGAGATAGTATTAAAACAACAAATGAGAAAGATAAGGCTAAAAGGTCTGTCTAATTAAATAAAGGAAGGGAGAAATTATGAGTACTGAAACAATAAATGAAATGCATCGTGTTTTAGAGTTGCAAAAAAGTTTAAATATCAAAGAGGGTGCACCTGAAATAAACTTAAGAAAAGATCGTCTTGATAGAGTCATAGCTATGGTTAATAAGTATGATAAAAAGATCATAGAAACTGTAAATCAAGATTTCGGTAATAGAGACTCTATGATGTCAGCGGTAACAGAAGTTGCTTCTGTGGTCGGTCCCATGGAGCATGCCAAAAAGAACTTAAAAAAATGGATGCGTACAGAAAAAAGAAAAGCTGCAATTGCTCCACTGGGGTCTGCACTTTCTTTGTTAGGGGCTAAAGCTGAAGTAAGATATCAACCCAAAGGAGTCGTTGGAGCTATTAGTCCTTGGAATTTCCCTATGAATCTTGCACTTGCTCCACTTGCAGGAATTATTGCTGCTGGTAATCGAGTTATGCATAAACCTTCAGAATTAACTCCTGCTACTTCAGATCTCTTAAAATTGATGATTGAAGAGTACTTTGATGAAGCAGAGATGGCAGTATTTGTGGGAGATGCAGAAGTAGGAGCCGCTTTTAGTAGTCTAGCTTTTGATCATTTGATCTTTACTGGGGGGACGTCAATAGCAAAACATGTTATGAAGGCCGCTTCTGAAAATTTAGTACCTCTGACTTTAGAGCTTGGAGGAAAATCGCCAGTAGTTGTTGGTAAAGATGCAAAAATTAAAGATACGGCACAAAGAGTCATGCAGGGTAAGACAATGAATGCAGGGCAAATATGCTTAGCTCCAGATTACGCATTGGTACCAGAAGGAAAAGTAGATGAATTTGTGAAAGCTAGTGTAGAAGTCACTTCTGAGATGTTTCCTGAAATGAAAGATAATGATGACTTCACATCAATAATAAATCAACGTCACTACGATAGGATTCAAGGATATCTAGAAGATGCTAAAGAAAAAGGCGCAGATATTGTCGAAATAAATCCTTCGAATGAAGATTTTTCTCAACAACCACATCATAAAATCCCTCCAACCTTAGTTTTGAATCCCTCTGAGGATATGAAAATTATGCAAGAAGAGATATTTGGTCCTGTGCTTCCTATAAAAACTTATAGTGATGTATCGGAACCTGTTGAATATATTAATAGTAAAGATAGACCATTGGGTTTGTACTATTTCGGAAATGATAATACTGAAAAAGATTATGTTGTAGATAATACGACTTCTGGAGGAGTTACAGTTAACGATGTTATTTCTCATATTCAAATGGAAGACCTTCCATTTGGTGGAGTTGGTCCAAGTGGTATGGGGTCATATCATGGATATGATGGTTTTAAAGAATTTAGTCATGCTAAGGCTGTATATAAGCAAACTAAATTTAATTTGATGAAATTAGCTGGACTAGTACCCCCTTATAAGAAAAAGGAAGAAAAAGCTAAAACAGCATAAAGTTTCCAAAACTGATATAGGATTCTTGTGAAAAATATATCTTTATTCTTGGCATTAAAGTATTTTCGGTCCAGAAAAAATGGGTTCGTTTCCTTTCATTCTGGAATGGCAATCTTTGGGATAACTATCGGTGTGCTGGTTCTAATTTTAGTGACTTCAGTCATGAATGGCTTCCAGAAAGAACTCAAAGAAAGAATCTTAGAAACAATCCCTCATGCCTCTATCATAGGAAATATCCAAATCCAGGAATATGAATCCATAGAGAAAATTGTTTATGAGAATTCCGAGGTTATGGGTGTGGCTCCTTACGTTGAAACTCAGGGTTTATTGAGTTCTGGATCCTTTCTTAAAGGCGTCTATATTTACGGCGTAATACCAAAATATGAGAATACAGTCTCCTCTATTGGTGAGCATATTGTAAGTGGCTCTTTAAAGACACTTGAAGAAGATAAATATCATCTGGTTATTGGAGATATCTTAGCTTACCAATTGAGCGTCGAAGTAGGCGACTACGTCAATGTTCTTGTTCCCGATACTGGTTTAGGATTAGCGGGTATTTTTCCACGCACAAAGAAATTTAAAATTAGCGCAATTTTTAGTATCGGTGCACCAGAATTAGATCAAAGTTTTGCGTATATGAGTATTGCTAATGCTTCAAAGTTGTTGAGGATGAATCAGTCAATCACTGGGGTAAGGATAAAATATCAAGATCTTTTCAGTTCGACTAATCAAATAAGAATTGACGCATCCAATGTAAGAAAAAATTCTAATAATGAAATAATAACTAGCACTTGGCAGCAAAATTATGGAACTTTATTTGAAGCTATACAAAATGAGAGATTTTTAGTTTCTTTAATGTTATTCATGCTTATTTTGCTCTCTGCTTATAATTTAATGTCTATGCTAGTCATGACAGTCAATCAAAAGAAATCTCAGATCGCCATCTTAATGACTATGGGTGCCACTTCTAAAACCATAAGAAATGTCTTTTTACTCTTTGGAGGCCTGGTTGGTTCTTTCGGAATTCTATTAGGTTGTTTTGCAGGATTAATTATTTCAACAAATTTTGGCTCAATAATTAATTTTTTGGAAATCTTATTAAATACACAATTTTTAAAAGTATATTTTATTGATTATTTCCCCATAGATATTAGATTTGAATGGGTTTTAGCAATTTGCGCTATCACATTTATTTCCTGCATTTTGTTCACTATATATCCTGCGAGATTAGCTTCAAAAGTTGATCCAGTCCAAATATTAAATAATGAATAAAGAGATTATTAGTATTGAGAGCATAGATAAATCCTTTGGAGAAGGCGATAAACTTCTGCAAGTTTTTAAAAACTTTTCTTTAAGCCTTCATCAAGGGGAGACTATTGCATTAGTTGGTGCTTCTGGCTCTGGCAAGTCAACACTTCTGCATATTGTTTGTGGACTAGATAGACCGGATTCAGGTTCTGTAAAGATACAAGGTATAGATATTACAGAATTAAACTACGATGAAAGATCTCGACTTAGAAATACGGAAATAGGATTTGTTTATCAATTCCATCATTTGTTGCCAGATCTGACAGCATTAGAAAATATTGCATTACCAGCATTACTGGCAGGTACTAACCAAGCTGAAGCCTTTCAAAATTCTTCTCTACTTCTGGAACAAGTGAATCTATTTGGTAAAGAAAATAATACTCCAAATGAGTTATCGGGAGGTGAACGACAGAGAGTTGCCATAGCAAGAGCAATGTCCAATAACCCTTCATGCTTGATTATGGATGAACCAACTGGAAATTTAGATACAAAGAATGTTGAGAATTTCATGACACTTTTAATGGATATGGTTTCCATAAGAAACGTAAGTCTATTAATTGCTACTCATGATACAAAGGTCTCTAGTCGACTGGATAGGTTGTTAAGTCTAGAATAACGAAGATGGATAAAAGTAATCAAGAATTATCCAGCATAAAGCTCTATGCTAGGCTATTGACCTATGTTCTTCCTTACATTCCGCTATTTGTTGTAAGTATATTAGGATTTGCAATTTATTCAGGTTCTCAGGTAGCTGCTACAGAGTGGTTAAAAAGAGTTATAGATTACGTAAATAGTCCTGAAGGAGATTTAAGGTTAGTTCTTCCGCTTGCCTTAATAGTTATAGCATTTGTAAGAGGCATAGGTTTCTTTATAGGAAACTATTTATTGTCTTCAATTTCTAATAGATTAGTTCATAACTTAAGAACCGAACTATTTGAAAAATTAACCATACTCCCTAGTTCTTTTTATGATGCTCATAGCTCTGGTCATCTAATTTCAAGAATTACCTTCAATGTTATGCAAGTAACTGGTGCAGCAACAAATGCACTTAAAATTCTTATTAGAGAAGGTCTTTTAGTAATTGGATTAATTACTTATTTGATGTACTTAAACTGGAAGCTAGCATTGTTTCTATTCATTGCAGCACCTTTCATTGCTCTTATAGTTGGTATTGCAGCAAAAAGGTTAAGGAAAATAAGCGGGAAAATTCAAACTGCAATGGGAGATGTAACCCATGTTGCATCTGAAACTATTAATGGATATGAAGAGGTTAAATCTTTTGGTGGTGAAGATTATGAAATAGACAGATTTAACAAGGCCAGTGATAACAATAGAAAACAAAACCTAAAACTAGAGGCAACAAATTCAATTGCCTCTCCTTTAGTTCAAATGTTTGTTTCTGCGGCGTTAGCACTAGTTACTTGGTTGGCTCTTGATGCTTCTGTAGTTTCTGTAATGACACCAGGAACTTTTATAGCCTTTTTTAGCGCAGCAGGCATGCTAGCTAAACCAGTAAGACAATTATCTGAAATTAATAGCCAAATACAGAAGGGACTAGCTGCAGCTGAAGATATTTTCAGTCAATTAGATGAAGAGATTGAAAAAAATGATGGAAAATTTAAATCTGATGAAATAAAAGGTGAAATTCAATTTAGTAATGTTTCCTTTGCCTATGCTAAATCTACTCAAAATATACTCAATAATATTAATCTTGAAATAGGTATAGGGGAGTCGGTTGCCTTTGTTGGAAAATCAGGAGCAGGTAAAACAACCTTAATGAGTTTACTTCCAAGGTTTTATGATGATTTTGAGGGTGAAATAAAGATCGATGGAGTATTGTTAAATGAATTTGAAATAAAGAATCTAAGATCACATATTGCCTTAGTAAGTCAGAACATAACTTTATTTAATGACACAATCGCTAATAATATTAATTATGGTTCTGAAGAAAGATCCCTTGATGAAATTAAGGCAGCAGCGCAAAAGGCCAATGCTCATGATTTCATAGAAGCCCTACCAGATGGTTATGAAACAATTGCCGGAGATGATGGTGTTCTGCTTTCAGGTGGCCAAAGACAAAGAATCGCTATAGCTAGAGCTCTTTTAAAAGACGCACCCATTCTAATTCTTGACGAAGCTACTTCTGCATTGGATTCTGAATCAGAGAATTATATTCAAGAAGCCTTAGTAGAATTGACAAAAAATAGAACAACATTGGTGATTGCGCATAGATTATCAACCATTGAGAATTCAGATAAAATTGTTGTACTCGAATCCGGTAATGTTGTTGAAATAGGTTCACATGAAAGCTTAATTTCACAAGATGGGCATTATGCAGAATTACACAAGAATCAATTTAAAGATGATGAAGAAGAAGGTCTAAGAAAAGAGCCTCAAATAAATTTCTTTGAAGAAAATACTGATGATCTCTCTTCAGCTAGTTTTATAGAGCAAAGTTGGTACCAGAAAAAATTATGGTTATGGCTTCTTTGGCCTCTTTCACTCTTAACACAGTTTGTTTCGAGAAGGAGAAGGCATAAATTTTTAGACCAACCAAAACTATCTTGGAAACCTGAGGTCCCAGTTGTTGTAGTAGGTAATATTGTTGTAGGTGGAACCGGAAAAACACCACTAGTTATTTGGTTAGCTAAATTACTTGAAAAGAAAGGATATAAACCCGGGATAGTAAGTCGAGGTTATGGTGGATCATCTACTAAACCTATTATTATTGATGACGAAACCTCTGTAAGTGTAAGTGGCGATGAACCATTGATTATTTATAAAAATACTTTAAGACCAGTGTGTATTTCAACAAACAGAATAGGCGCAATAAAGAAATTACTTGCAGATACAGATACCGATATTGTGATCAGTGATGATGGTTTACAGCATTATAAAATGGATCGAGATATAGAAATTGTAGTTTTTGATGGCAATAGAGGAATTGGAAATGGACTTCATTTGCCAGCAGGTCCACTACGAGAATCTTTAAAAAGAATAGATGAAGCTGATTTTATAGTTAGTTCGTCGAAACTTACCAGATTGAAGACAAAACATAATAATCACCTTATGAATTATCAGCCGATTGAATGGGCAAGAATTATTGACAATAAAAGGTTCAATGCAAATTCTTGGCCATTATCTAAAAATGTACATGCAGTAGCAGGAATCGGTAATCCAGCTAAGTTCTTTAATACATTAATAAGCTTAGGTCTTAATCCGATAAGACATAGTTTTCCAGATCATTATCAATTTAAAGAGGAAGACCTTGATTTTGGAGATACATTACCAATTATAATGACCGAAAAGGATGCTGTAAGATGCCTTGAAATGAACTCTAATAATCTTTGGTATTTATCTGTTGAGGCTAAATTTGAAAACGAAGATTTAGCGGAAAATATTTTAAATAAACTTACAATAAACAAATGACTAAGATCGACAAAAAGCTTTTAGATATACTCGTGTGTCCTGTCTCAAAAGGTCCTTTAGAACAAATTGGTGATGAGCTTATATGCAATGAAAGTAAGCTTGCTTATCCAATAAAAGATGGAATACCTGTCATGATACCTGATGAGGCAAGAGACCTCTCTAATGAGCTATAGAATAATTATTCCTGCCAGGATTGGCTCCACAAGACTACCCAATAAACCTCTTAAGGATATAGCGGGTAAAACCTTAATTGAAAGAGTGGTAGATCAGGCAAAAAAAACTACTGCCAAATCTATACATGTTGCAACAGATTCTGAAGAAATAATGGATCACTGCAATGAAATTAATGTAGAGGCTCTATTAACAAGTTCAGACCATAAAACAGGATCTGATAGATTATTTGAATCATGCGATATTCTAAAATTATTGGATCAAGAACTAATAATAAATATTCAAGGAGACGAACCTTTCATAGATCCCAAAGATATAGAAAACTTAGCGCAATTAGCTGAAAAAGAAAATGCCAATACGGTTACTTTGTATACAAACCTAGAATCAAATGAATTAGAAAACAACGACGTAGTGAAACTTTGGCTAGATTCAAATATCGTCAAAGATTTCTCAAGATATGGGGATCACTTACCAAGAAAAGACGCTAAGAAACATATAGGAGTATATGGGTATAGAGTTAATTTCCTTCAGAAGTTCATCAAATGGAGGCAAAGCGAAAATGAGATCAAAAGAAATCTTGAACAAATGCGAGTTATGGATAATGGAGGGAAGATTTATGCAATTGAATCATCTGGAAAATATCATATAGGTGTCGATACTGAAAGTGATCTCAAGCTAGCAACAGAGATAGCTCTAGATTTAGAATGAATTTCATAGAAGATTATCCATTTTCTAAACTATGCGCATTAAAGACCATAGAAACAACATCATTTTTTTGTGAACTCAATGAAATTAATCAAATAGAAGAAATAGTTTCATTTTCTAAAAAAAAGAACTTACCAATATTAATTATCGGAGAGGGGACAAATATAGTTCCTACTAAAACATTTCAGGGATTAGTAGTTTTCAACAAACTATTGGGCATAAAAAAAATTGACGATGTGACTATTGAAGTTGCCTCCGGAGAGAACTGGCATGATTTTGTGGAATGGACCGTAAAACATAAAATGTTTGGTTTAGAAAATCTTGCTTTGATACCAGGAACAGTTGGGGCTGGACCTATACAGAATATAGGGGCTTATGGATCGGAGATTTCTAGCTCCATAAAAAAAATAACTTGTTTTAATCTTGAGACGCGTTCAGTCCAAGTTTTACATGCTAGTGAATGCGGATTTGGTTACAGGACCAGTATTTTTAAAGAACGTTCGGATTACATTATTTTATCTGTAACATTTCAATTTCAAACAGATCCTAAAATTAATTATTCCTATAACTCTCTTCAAGATGAAATAAATAAAAATAATATTAACAAGGACAATCTAAGCCATAGAGATATATTTGATTTGGTCTCGAAAATTCGAAAAAAAGTCTTACCTGATTACAAAGAATTTCCAAATGTTGGAAGCTTTTTTAAAAACGTGGTCTTAACTAAAGAAGAGTTCAATAAATTAGACATAACAGAAGAAATACCAGTCTATCTCGAAGGAGATAATATAAAAATATCTGCTGCTTTTTTAATTGAAAAATTTGGATGGAAAGGTTTCAGAGAAGGGAGTGTGGGAATATCAGATCAGCATGCCCTTGTTTTGGTGACTTACGATGAAACTTCAGGAGAAGAAATTCTTAAATTTTCTAATAAAATTATTAATCAAATCTTGTCTATGACTGGAATTAAATTAGAAATAGAACCAACTTTAATATGACAGAATTTTTTACGGTGGTTGTACTACACATGTTCGCAGTAATGAGTCCTGGTCCTGATTTTTTTTTAATCTCCAGACAAAGTATCCGTTATGGCAGGAAAATGGCTTTGTGGACAGCTGGAGGAATAGGAACAGGTATTTTGTTTCATTCCGGCTTGGCAGTTACTGGAATGTTAATCATATTAGCTTCTAATGATTTTTACCTCCTAGCTCTTAAATTAATTTGTTCTTTCTATCTTATATATCTTGGCCTTGTCTCGTTACTTAAAGTTTCTAATTTTGACGATGATATTACCAATAAGGACAAGTGGAGTAGGGCAGGAGGCTTTACAGTAGGTCTCATTACGAACATAACAAATATAAAAGCTCTATTATTTTTTATCTCTTTATTTGGGGTAGTTTTGAATAGCACCAGCAACTCAAGCCTTATGTTATATGGCTTATATATGGCAGTTATGACCTTTGTATGGTTTGCATCAGTTTCTTATATCTTTACTAGTTATATTTTTAAAGAAAAGTTTTTAAAGTTTTTTGGAGTATTCGAAAAGCTTTTAGGTTTAGTGCTGGTTATAATTGCATTTCAAATCCTACTTACTGAGTTTATTTAAATATGGCCGATACAACTATTTCTTCAATTTTTACTGAACTGTCTAAGTTAGATGAAGATACATTCCCTCCTGTAGAAAGCTGGAATCCTCCACTATGTGAAAATGTTCATATGAAGATTGATAGGAATGGAAAATGGTACTTTATGGATTCAGTCATAACTAGGGAACGTATGGTGAAATTATTTAGTAGGGTACTAAGGTTAGATGGTGAAGAATATTTTCTAGTAACACCAGTAGAAAAAATAAAGATTGAAGTCGAAGATAAACCATTCACCATAGTAGATTTTGAATTCTCAGGTGAAGGTGATGAGCAGATAGTAACTTTTCGGACAAACACTGATGAAATATTTGAAGTAAATAGGGACCATCCAATTAGAGTCGTTACTCAAGGCACTAATGATGAACCTTCACCATACGCACTAGTCAGAAAAAATTTAGAGGGACTCATATCTCGAAACGTATATTATAAATTGATAGACATGGCCGAAGAAGTTAGTGGGTCTTTTGGTATTTACAGTTGTGGAAATTTCTTCAGACTTGATTAGGCAAAAAAAAACAGAGCTTTTGCTCTGTCTTTAGTTCGAGTTCGAAAGTGTCTAAACCGAGATTCTGCTTAGCTCCTTGGTTGATTTCTCTTCCAACCTTGGTGGTCTAAAAAACTTTTTTTGCTAGCTGCTTTTTAGAGCTTTCACCTTCCGTTCTCTAACCTATCTTTCTCTCTCTTCTTCGTCTCGAGTTGTTTCCAAGTCGGTCGGATAGGTAACAATGTATGTTATAGATTTAATTTTATTTTGCAACCCTTTTTTTAAAAAAAAAGTAAAAAAAGTAAAATATTTTCTCTACTGAGTAAATAATTGATTTTGTTACATATTTGGGTAGTTTGGTCCACCAGCCCCTTCAGGAGTAATCCAATTTATGTTTTGTGAAGGGTCTTTTATGTCACAAGTTTTACAATGAACACAGTTTTGAGCGTTAATTTGAAACTTCTTTTCTCCTTCTTTCTCTACTATTTCGTATACACCGGCAGGACAGTATCTCTGTGCAGGTTCATCATACTTGGGTAAGTTGACATTCAATGGGATAGAAGGATCTTTAAGAATAAGATGACAAGGCTGATCTTCTTCATGATTCGTATTAGAAAGAAATACAGAGGAAAGCTTATCGAAACTTATTACACCATCCGGTTTAGGATAATCAATGCGTGGCATTTCTGAAGCCTCTTTCATACATTCATGATCCGGTTGGTCGTGATGCAAAGTAAATGGTAATTTACCTCGAAATATTAACTGGTCAATTCCAGCAAGAGCTACACCAAGTAGAGTTCCGTATTTATGTATAAAAGGTAAAAAGTTTCTAGCTTTATGCAGTTCAGTTTCTAACCACGAAGATTTAAAGTTAGATGTGACTGTATTTAGGTCAGTCATAGGATTTTCTTTGTAGAATTCTTCAAAAAGGCTTTCAGCAGCAATCATCCCTGACTTCATTGCAGTATGTGTCCCCTTTATTCTTGGAAAATTCATAGTACCTGCATCGTCTCCAACTAGCATACCACCTGGAAAATGCATTTTTGGAATGGACTGGTGACCACCTTTTATGAGAGCTCTTGCTCCATATGCAGTTCTTGTACCACCTTCTAAATATTTTTGTATAGATGCTTGATGCTTCCATTGTTGAAACTCATCAAAAGGGCTTATATGAGGATTATCATAATCAAGAGGAACTATGTAACCTAAGAAGGCTTGATTGTTTTCTCCGTGATAAAGATATGATCCTGACAATACTCCCTTCGCTGCAGGCCATCCCATCGTATGTACAACTAATCCTTCCTCATGGACAGACGGATCTAAATCCCAAACTTCTTTAAAACCTATGCCATAGTGCTGAGGATCACTATCTTCGTTGAGATTAAATAAGCTAATAGCTTGTTTTCCAAGATGACCACGACAACCTTCAGAAAGAATCGTGTATTTAGCCATAAGATTTATGCCAGGTTCGTAAGAGGGTTTCTTTTCTCCATTAGAATCAATTCCCATATCGCCTGTTGCAATTCCTACAACGACTCCATCGTTAACGATTAATTCAGATGCTGTAAATCCAGGAAAGATATCTATTTCTAATCCCTCGGCATATTCAGCCATCCATCTACAAAAGTTACCCAGGCTCATAATGTAGTTTCCATGGTTCTTAAAGGTAGTTGCAAATAGTGTAGGAATTGAAAAGTTAGACTTTTCATTCAGTAAATATCTTACTGAATCTTTTTTGACAGGAGTATTAAGCGGCGCGCCAAGTTCTTTCCAGTCAGGAATAAGCTCATCTAATGCCTTCGGATCAAAAACATTACCTGATAAGATGTGTGCTCCAACTTCTGACCCTTTTTCAACAACACAAATCGACATTTCTTTTGAAGCTTCGATTGCTTGTTGTTTCAGTTTAATTGCAGTAGATAATCCAGCCGGCCCAGCACCAACTATGACTACATCATACTCCATTGATTCTCTTTCGATATTTTCCATACTTTTATTTATTGTATTGAGGCGGGCAGCAGTTATAGAATACGCACTGTAAATTTTACCATATAAGGAAAATAGTATGAAGATTCTTGTTCCTGTAAAAAGAGTTGTTGATTATAACGTTAAAGTAAGGGCTAAATCTGATGAAAGCGGTCCTGATTTAAGCAATGCTAAAATGGCTATAAACCCATTCTGTGAAATTGCCATTGAAGAAGCTGTGAGAATCAAAGAAGCTGGTAATGCCGATGAGGTTATTGCTGTGTCTGTTGGAGATTCGTCATCACAAGAGCAATTAAGAACTTGTTTAGCGCTAGGCGCAGATAGAGCTATTTTGGTAGAAACAGAAGAGTCTGTTGAGCCGTTAGGGGTAGCTAAAGCATTAAAGGAAGTAGTTTCAAAAGAAAGTCCTGATCTCATAATCCTTGGAAAACAAGCAATAGACGGTGATGCGAATCAAACGGGACAGATGTTGGCAGCTATGTTAGATCTTCCTCAAGGAACTTTTGCTTCAGAAGTTGAAATACAAGATGGAATTGTTCAGGTTACAAGAGAAATAGATGGTGGTTTGCAAACACTTTCACTAACTATGCCAGCTATTATTACTACAGATCTTAGACTAAATGAACCTAGATATGCTTCTCTTCCGAATATAATGAAAGCAAAAAAGAAACCTCTAGAAACACTTTCTTCATCTGATCTGGGTCTCGATTTATCCCCAAGACAAAATACTCTAAAAGTTGCTCCTCCTCCTGAGAGGGCTGCAGGGATAATGGTAGAAGATATAGAACAACTAGTTGATAAATTAAAAAACGAAGCAAAGGTGATTACATGAGCATTTTAGTTATAGCAGAACACGACAATAATGAATTAAAGGTAGCCACTCTCAATACTGTTGCTGCAGCAAAAGAGATTGGTGGTGATATAGATATATTAGTTGCTGGTATGGATTGTGAAACCGTTGCTGATTCGGCATCCCAAATTCCTGGTGTAGGTAATGTGCTATTAGCAAATAAAGAAACTTATAAAAATTCTCTTGCTGAGAATATTGGTAATTTAATAGTTGAGTTATCAGAAGGTTATTCGCATATCATGGCACCCGCTACTACAAATGGTAAAAACTTTATGCCTAGAGTAGCTGCTAAGTTAGATATTTCACAAATATCAGATATTAGTGCAGTTATTTCCAATGATACATTCGAGAGACCAATTTATGCAGGTAATTGCATAGCAACCGTTCAAAGCACAGATACTATCAAAGCTATCACTGTAAGAACTACTGGATTTGATGCTTGTGAATCGAGTGGAGGAAGTGCATCCATAAATTCTATAGATAACGACACAAATGCAGGAGTGTCTTCTTTTGTTAAGGAAGAGATTGCAGAATCTGATAGACCGGAATTAACTGCTGCCGAAGTGGTTATTTCAGGTGGAAGAGGAATGCAAAATGGAGATAATTTTAGTCTTCTTAACGGTATTGCAGATAAACTAGGTGCAGCGATAGGTGCTTCGAGAGCTGCTGTAGATTCAGGATTCGTTCCCAATGACATGCAAGTTGGACAAACAGGTAAGATTGTCGCGCCTGATTTGTACATAGCTGTTGGGATATCCGGTGCTATACAGCATTTAGCTGGCATGAAAGATAGTAAAGTTATAGTCGCAATCAACAAAGACGAGGAAGCACCAATCTTCTCAGTTGCAGACTATGGATTAGTTGCTGACCTTTTTGAAGCATTGCCTGAATTAGAAGCAAAACTATAAAAAAAACAAATTAGTATTTTTTTCTAAGAATTGCCCCAGACTCTATATGTTCCGTATAGGGAAATTGGTCGAACATTGCTAATTTCAATATGTCATGAGTAGCTTTTAGAGCTTGTATATCTCTTTTGAATGAGTCAAAGCTACACGAAATATAAATTATATTTTTTATTCCTATAATGTTTTCTAGTGTAAATGAATCAAGTCCTTCCCTCGGCGGATCTAAAAAAATCGAATCTATTTCAAATTGCTCTAAATCAATATCTTTCAATCTTCTAAATATCCTCACTCCCTTAAATGCTTCTAAAGTTTCTTTGCCTGATAATCTTCCGGTATAGACATTTTCAATATTATTCAACTTAACATTTTCATGTAATGCTTGAATACTGGGTCGACTATTCTCAGTAGCTAAAACTTTATTAAAGTATCTGCTCAAGGGAATTGTAAAAGTTCCAAGACCACAATGAAGTTCCATTAGGTCATTCTCAAAAGATTGAATATTGCTAATAACCCAACTTAGCATTGAGTCACAAATAAAAGGATTTGTTTGACTGAAACACTGTTCGTAGAGCTTAATTGAAAACTTTTTATCTTGGTATTGATAGGTCTCGGTGACATAATTATTTCCAATGATTATTTTCCTATTTTTACTTCTTCCGATAATTGATATGTTTAATTCATCGGATATATTTGAAGCCATTTTTGACCATTCGTCTCCCAATTCCTTGTGATAAATTAAGCTAACCATTGCATCATCATTTCTTGAGGACTGAAACTCCACTTGAAAAAGTTTATGGGAAATTATTGGATTATTTTGAATCTGTGTTAACAAAAGGGGCATGATATTTTGAATCTTTTGACTACTTATAGGAAAAGAGCTTACAGCGACTCTTTTTCCATCCTTTGTCATTGAGTAGAAATATTCATCTTTCTCTTTCAAAAGACCGAATTCAGCTCTATATCTATAACCATTATCAGGAGATTTAAAGAAATCTATTTGAGTTTCATCAACAAATGCTCGAAGAAATGAGTTTTTCTTTTCTTCAAAAAGTTCAAGGTAATCTTCTCTTTGTATAATAGACAAAATTTTAGTTAGAAATCTTTCGTTTATGTTTCAATCTATTAATATTATAACAGTCGATATATTTGATAGAATGACACTATGGAAGAGATGACTATTACACCTTCAGCGCAAGATTATTTGAATGATCTTCTGTCGAGTCAAGACGATGACACTTGTGGAATAAAAATATTCGTTTCTGAACCCGGAACACCCAGAGCGGAGACTTGTATTGCTTATGCAAAACAAGACGAGGAATTCTCAGATTATAGAATCATTAATGAATTCAAGTTTGATCTGTATCTTGAAGAAAAATCCATTGATTTTTTGAAAGATGCTGAGGTTGACTATTCACCCGATAAATTTGGTGGAACACTTACCATCAAAGCTCCAAACGCAAAACTTCCACAATTAGGTAAAGATGCATCGATAGAAGACAAAATTAATTATGTACTCTACTCAGAAGTGAACCCTGGTTTGGCAGCTCATGGAGGAGAAGTATCTTTGATTGAGGTTGTAGATGATGCAACCGCAGTGCTTCAATTTGGAGGAGGGTGCCAGGGATGTGGAATGGTAGATCTTACTTTGAAAGATGGTGTTGAAAAGACTTTATTAGAACAAGTTGAAGGCTTAAAGAGCGTAAAAGATGTAACTGACCATAGTTACAGAGAAAATGCTTATTATAAATAATACATGTCTCAATTAAATGCAGATAAATGTTATGTATTTACAGATACTGAAACGACAGGTCTTGACATTAACTTCTCACAAATCATCCAAATTGGATCAATTCTTACAGACGAATCTCTTAATCAAGAAAATTCTCAAGATATAGGATGTAAAGTCTTACCTTGGATCGTTCCAACCCCTGAAGCCTACTTAGTTCATAAGAAAGTTGAATCACTACATGATGAGTCAATGTCTCACTATGAAATGATGAAGCTTTTGAGATCAACTTGGTTGGATTGGTCGAAAGGAAGAGACCCAGTATACATCACTTACAATGGCCATCGCTTTGATGAGGAACTTTTCCGGCGTCAATTTTTTTGGAACTTACTTCCTTTATACATAACTAATACTCTTGGTGCGTCGCGCCTAGATATGCTTAGTACACTGCAACTAGTTGCCAATTTTTTTCCTGATAGCCTCAGTCTCCCTATCTTTGATGAAGGAGATGTGAGTATGAAATTAACAGATTGGTCTGACGCCAACTCTATAGAAATTGAAAATGCTCATGATGCCTTGGCTGACTGTGTCCAAATGCATGAACTCGCTAAGTTAATTTTAGAAAAGGCTAAACCTGTTTGGCAAGCCTCAATAAAAGGATCGACAAAGATAGGTAATTTAGAAATCCTACAAACAGAACCATTTGCGATGATGGGGGAAGTGATACGCAGAAAGAAATTTACGTATCCTGTAACGTTCTGTGGTCAGAACCCTAAAATGAATAATGAAGTTGCTGTTGCAGATTTATACTTTGATCCCGATCAACTAAATGATTTAACTGATACTGAATTGCTAGAGCAGATAGGAAATAGCGGAACAGCCATTAGAAAAGTGAGAATTAATAAGAGTCTACCTGTTATGCCATCAGATCATATCCCTAATATTGCTAATCATTTAGACATATCACATGACCAACTGATTGAGAGAGCAAGAAAGATAAAGGAAAATATTAAATTGCAAACTAGAGTGAGTGAACTTTTGGCAAGTAACCAAATCAACTATCCTCCTCCCAAACATCTAGAACAAACTGTTTATTCAGGATTTCCTTCTGATGCTGATGATTTATGGATGGAAAGATTCCATACACTTCCGTGGGAAGAGCGCTCTAAAGTTTTAGATGGTTTTGAGGATTCACGTTACAAAGAATTAGCTGAGAGACTTGTTTGTGTTAATCAACCTGACTCTGTAAAGCCTGATACCATGGAAAGATACAGGAATTTTGTAAACCAAAGGCTTTATGATAAAGGGCCTTGGCTGTCTCTTGAAAAAGCATTAGATAAGACGCGCTCTATGTTAATTGATGCAACTGGTGAAAAGAAAGAAATCCTTCAAAGCTTAGAAAAAAACCTGGTTGAAAAATCTGAATTTATTTAGTTTGTTCGGTAACTTTAATTAGTATTGAGAAGTAGGGGTGATCGATAAAGTTTAATTCATCAACTTCAAGCTTCACATCCTTATCTATTTCATACAAATCTACAAATTTAAATCTAGGGAGATCTAGCATTTCTTCAGTGTTAATTTCATTATCTGAATAAACAAAATCTCCAATATACTTCAGATTAACTTTTACTGAATTAAAGATAGTTTCTACCCAATAATTATCATTCAGAAAGCCTTTATTTTCTGTCTCATTCTTATCTTTAATAAGTGTTTGAAATGTTTTAATTTCTTGAGTTCTTGATGAATTATCAATTTCTTCAGTTTTCTGAGAGAATCTTAATTTTGATACAAGGTGAATAAATCTTTCTTTATAAATCTTTATTTCACCATGAACCTTTTTGTCTTTTTTTTGAGCATCTATGAATATTGGTATGGTTTCATTCTCATTAAAAACAGGTTGGTACCATGAGTTATAGTAGATGACTCTATAGTCTCTACTTCTATTTAAATTGTTCTCAATTTCTAGCATTTCTTTTTGAAATGGTATTTTTTCATATAAAAATGGATCGGGTTTCGTATCCTGCGCAACTTTATCTCTAAGATCCTGTCGTTGAGGTTTTACTTTAATTTTTAAAGGGGGCAAAGGTATCTCATCTAAGAGTTTTCCTTCAGGAAAGGTCACAAATGTCGTAGGTTCGTTTTTGATATTGATGAGATGATTCGAAAGCTCAAGTTCGTCTAATTCTTTCCACTTTTCATCAAGATCTTCATCTTCGATTGACAAATTTTGTATGATGAAAAGATCAACCTTAACATGATCATGCTTCTGCTTATCGACAAGGTACTTTTCTAGATATTCATTGAAATCAACTGAATAAAGATTCTGTGAAATAAATAGAACTATAATCGCTAGCTTAAGGTGCATTTGCGCAAATTGTCTTAATCACATCCGAAGTCATTTTTATTTTCTCTTCTAAAGTATCGTCATTAAAAAAAGAAGTATCAAGATCTTTATTCTTAAAAGAAATGTTTATTTTGCTATCTAGGAAGTTTATCTTTTTGATTGAGTACTCTTCGGCAATTATTCTCAATTCAGCTTGTAAGAAAAAGTTTTTTAACTCTTCTGGCAATAATCCAAATCTATTGATCATCTCTATTTGTATATTCTTTAAATCAATAGAAGACTCAGCTAAAGAAACCTTGTTGTACATTAATAATCTTACATTTATGTCCGGAAGGTAATTTTCAGGAATGAAGCAATTCTTATTAAGATTAATCTCTGGTAATTCATCTAATGATTGAAAATCAAGGTCTCCATTCTTAATGAATTCTGACGCTTTCTTTATCATCCTTGTATATAACTCAAGACCTATGGATTCAAATACACCGCTTTGATTTGATCCAAGGATTTCTCCTGCTCCTCTTATTTCAAGGTCTTTTAGGGCTAGCAGGAATCCTGCTGACAAAGAGTCTGCGCTCATCAGAGCATCGAATCTTTTATCGGCATTCTTCTTATTTATAATATTTCTAGACCTTAAAAAGTACGCATAAGCTTGTCTCTCCGCTCTTCCAACACGACCTCTAAGTTGATGAAGCTGAGATAGACCAAATTTATCAGCATCTTCCACAATCAATGTATTTGCATTTGAGACATCAATACCACTCTCTATAATTGTCGAGCACACAAGGATATCTATTTCCCCTGTATTAAATTTCAACATAATTTCTTCTATGGCATTTGCTTTTAATTGGCCGTGAACCACTTCGATCACTAGATCATTAAACTTTTCTTGGAGTCTTGATCTTCTGTCCTCAATTAATGAAAGATCATTACAAAGGTAATACACTTGACCGCCTCGAAGGTTCTCTCTTTGGATAGCTTCATAAATTAAATTTTCATTGAAACTATAGGTAAAAGTCTTTACTGGTAAACGATCATCAGGCGCGGTTGCAATAATTGATAGATCTTTAAGTTCTGTGAGGGCAAAATTCAATGATCTTGGAATAGGCGTAGCTGATAAGCTCAAAATATCTAATTCTTCCTTAAGCGATTTAATTTTTTCTTTTTGACGAACTCCAAATCGATGCTCTTCATCGATTATTAAGAGACCAAGATCTTTGAACCTTATGTTTCCTTGAATCAGTGCATGAGTTCCAATTACGATATCAATTTCACCCGAAGCGAGACTTTGAACTAACTTATCTTTCTCTTTTGAAGTTATATTCCTAGATAATGAGGCTATATTAATACCTGTATCTTTGAATCTCTGCTCGAAGCTATCTAAATGTTGAGATGTCAGTAGTGTTGTCGGAACCAAGATACAAGTTTGTTTGCTGTTCAATGCAGATATAAATGCTGCCCTCATTGCAACTTCAGTTTTCCCAAATCCCACTTCTCCACAAATTAATCTATCCATCGGTCTTGAGGAATGCATATCTTGTAATACTTCATCGATAGTTCTTTTTTGATCATAAGTTTCTTCATAAGGAAACTTTTTAATAAAATTTAGGTACTCATTTTCATATAAATCAAATGAATATCCATTTGAGCTATATCTTTTGGCCTGGACTTCGAGTAATTCTGCTGCAGTATCAAAAGTTTGCTTGAGGGCTTTATCTTTTCTTTTTTGCCATTTTTTTGAATTAAGTGAGTCAATATCTCTATCAACTGGACCAAAGTATTTCGAAATCAAATTCATATGTTCTATAGGAACAAATACTTTACTTTCGTCTTTATAAAGGATTTCTAAGCAATCACTGACACCAACAAATGTTTTCAATTGTTTAAGTCCCAGAAATTTACCAATACCGTGTGTTAGATGAACAACTAAATCACCTTTATCAGGCATTTTCGAAGAAGAAATATCAGCCTTTTCTTTCCTTTCATTTTTAGGAATATTATTTTCAATTGTTTCTGAATAATCTGTCTCTATATCAAAAGTGAGGCTATCTTTTATATTTATACTTAGCTCATTCATACTCAAAAATAAATCTTCAGGTGCAAGTAATGGTCGCTTTTGATCGTATCTGTATTCTTCATATCTCTGATTTACAAGTTCTTCAAAGTCATGAGCTTTGTCGTTTACATTATCTTGTATATAAATTTGATCGGCATATTGCAGAAATGGAATAAAATCCGATCTTGCACCATAGAATAGAGGAAAGTAAATTTCTGCTCCTTCTGGATGTCTCAAGTTCATTATCCTTGTGAATAACTCTGAATCTTCTTCAAAGAGTTCAAATCTTTTTCTCCACTCTTTTTTGAAAATTTCAGCAGAATTCCTATTCAATGGATATTCATATGAGGGTAAAAAATTAATATGGTTAATTTTCTCATTAGTAATTTGCGATTCAGGATTGAATGTTCTTAGACTTTCAATTTGACTATTAAAGAATTCAATCCTAATAGGTTCTTTCCCACTAGTAAGAAATATATCCATAACAGATCCCCTTAAAGCATAGTGACCGGGTATTGATACAAAATCTTCTCTTGTGTATCCGTTTAGGGTTATTTCATCTATTACTGATTCCGGATCGAAAGGATCTCCGACTGACAAATTATTTAGAGGGGAGACATGAATAGGTTGAGGTACCGGTGACAATAATGTAGCTATTGAAGATATTAATGTTATTTCTTTATCTTTTAGATAAGCAGATAAAGTGGATATTCTTCTTGCTCTTGTTATGGGTGCCATAGAGAAGAAGTCATAAGGAAGTAATTCAGAGTTGTCTAAAATAAAAGCATTAGAATGATTTAAAAAATTAGCAAATTGGACTGCTGATTGAGAATCTTTAGTTATGACTAAATTTTTTTTAGACAGGTCTAATCCCAGATTTGAAATATCCGAAGATGATGTGATCTTTTCTACCACTTATTTACTGGTTTTTTCCTAAAAAAAAAGAAAATTATATATGGAAGTGTATAATTATTTTTTTTTTATTACACAGGAACAAAATGGACTTAAAATTTTCAGAAGCAGATGTTACTTTTAGAGAAGAAGTTATTAATTTTTTAGAGACTGAATATCCGGATGATATCAAAGAGAAACAAGATAAAAGGATTCCTCTAGAAAAAGATGAAATTGTAAGATGGCAGCAAATTCTAAACAAAAAAGGTTGGTTTGCCATAAATTGGCCAACTGAATATACAAATCATGAAGAACTTTCTGTCACTCAGAAATATATTCTTCAAGAAGAGTTAGCAAAAGCAAATACTCCAACAAATATTCCATTTGGTGTAGGAATGTGCGCACCTGTTGTTTATACATTTGGCACCGATGAACAGAAAGAAAAGTTTCTACCTTCTATATTAAATAGCGAAGTATGGTGGTGCCAAGGTTACTCTGAACCAGGTTCAGGATCAGATCTCGCTTCTTTAAAAACCAAAGCAGAATTGAAAGGAGATAAGTATATTGTTAATGGAGCTAAAACTTGGACAACATTGGCTCAACATGCTGACTGGATCTTTTGCCTTGTACGAACAGAAACTACAGACATCAAGCAAGAAGGAATAAGTTTCCTACTCATTGATATGAAAACACCTGGAATAGAGGTGAAGCCGATAATAACCATCGATGGTTCACATGAAGTAAATATGGTGTACTTTGATAACGTTGAGGTGCCAGCTGAAAATCTAGTAGGTGAGCAAGGTCAAGGATGGAACATAGCAAAATTTCTATTAGCTCATGAAAGAAGTGGAATAGCCGGTATTGCAGCCTTAAAAAGAGAACTAACTAGACTTAAAGATCTATCATCAGATATACCTCTAGGCGAAGGAACATTGCTTGAAGATGTACAGTTTAGAAATAAAATTGAAGAGACAGAAATTGAACTTACAGCAACTGAGTTTACCGAGCTTCGAACACTTGCAGCAATGTCTCAAGGTGGTTCTCCTGGTGCAGAATCCTCTATATTAAAAATTAAAGGAACTGAGTTACAACAAACTATCTCAGAGCTTTTCGTAGAAATGTTAGCTTACTACGCCCATCCTTTTTACTTAGAGAACGAGATTGGTACAAATGAAACTGTTGGACCGGATTATGCAGCGCCTGTAATGCCTCATTATTTAAACTACAGAAAAGTAACTATCTATGGTGGAAGTAATGAGATTCAACGAAATGTTATTTCTAAAGCTATATTGGGGTTATAACCATGGATTTTACTTTCAACGAAGAACAAACATTAATTCAAGATCAAGTTGATCAGTTCGTTCAAAAAGAATACGACTGGGAAACCAGACAATCTTTATCTAATTCTGATTTAGGATTCGGTGAATCTAACTGGCAAAAGTTCGCTGAACTAGGTTGGTTAGGCATAAGTGTATCTGAAGACAGTGGAGGTTTTGGCGGATCTGCAATTGAGTCCATGTTAATCATGGAGGCTTTTGGAAAAGGACTAGTAGTAGAGCCGTTTTTAGAAACTATGATTATGGCCGGAAGCCTCATAGATAATCACGGTTCTGATGAACAAAAATCATTAGTTCTTGAGCCTGCAATTTCAGGAGAAATGCATCTTGCATTGGCATATGCAGAACCGCAAAGTAGATTCAATTTATCAGATGTTGTCACAGAAGCTAAAGCCGATGGTGAAAATTATATTTTGAATGGCTATAAGTCAGTCGTCATGAACGGTCCCTCTGCTAATAAAGTCATCATTTCAGCAAGGACTTCAGGCTCTCAATTAGACGAAAATGGTATAACTTTATTTATAGTAGATTCTGATTCTAATGGATTGGCGAAAACAAATTACAAAACTGTAGATGGAAGAAGAGCATCAGATCTAACCTTAGAAAATGTTTCCGTTTCAAAAGACAATATTATAGGCAGTTTAGATTCTGGTTTTGAAATTTTAGATTCTGCAATTGATAAAGCTATTCTTGCAATCTCAGCAGAAGCAGTAGGTGCAATGGAAGTTCTATATAAAACAACAGTGGAATACACAAAAACCAGAGAACAATTTGGTACTTCTATAGGGAAATTCCAAGTCTTACAACACAGAATGGTTGATATGTTCATGGAGTATGAACAATGTAAGTCTCTCCTCTACATGGCAACCATGAAACATGAAGAAGGAGCTCCTGATGCAAAAAAAGCGATATCAGGCTTAAAATATCAAGTCGGTAAAGCTGGTAAATTTATAGGTCAACAAGCTGTTCAACTTCATGGTGGTATGGGTGTCACTGATGAGTTAAATGTGGGTCATTACTTTAAAAGGCTTACAACAGTTGGGACGATTTTTGGTAATACAGACTACCACCTCAAAAAATATACCTCTCTTTAAATGAAAAAAAATCAGCCCGATCAAAGGACTCGTCCTGAGCTTCCTAAAGATCCTTTTGGTGATTTTCAATACAGACAAGCATTAGCAGAAGAGATGCTTCCTATGATTGGAAGAATTTATAGAGACAATGTCCATCTTCTTTTATACGGAAAACCACTGGTGAACTTATCTGTTTCAGAAATTATGAATGCTCATAGATTTGTAAGAGAAACCGAAAACAATGAAATGAGTGAATTTGAAACATATCAAGTCATTGTTGCTCTAAGTGATCTAGAGTTAGGACCGGCTGAAGTTGATATAGGAATTATTGCGGCCGCCTACCTATTTGATGACAAGGATCTCTCTATCGAAGATTTTGTAAAAGAATCGGTAAATGACTTAATTGGAACTAAAGGATCGATACTGGAACAGGCGCAGGATGTAGTCCTTTATGGTTTTGGAAGAATCGGAAGACTGTTAACTAGAATGTTAATTGAAGATTCTGGTGGCGGAGATAATTTAAGGTTGCGAGCAATAGTCGTTAGAAAAGCCGTCGACGACGACATCATTAAAAGAGCAAATCTAATGAGAACTGATTCCGTTCATGGTCCCTTCAAAGGAACAATACGTGTTATAGAAGAAGAGAACAAATTAATTATAAATGGCAATGAAGTAAAAATAATTTATGCCAATGATCCTTCAAAGATTGACTATACCGATCACGGCATAACAAATGCTTTATTGATTGATAATACCGGAGTCTGGAGAACAAAAGAGGGTTTGAGTACTCATTTAAATTGTAATGGAATCTCTAAGGTACTACTCACTGCCCCAGCAAAAGAAGGTATAAAAAATATCGTTCACGGTATCAACAATGGAATCATAGAGAATGATGAAATCTTAGGAGCTGCTTCATGCACAACGAATGCTATAGTTCCAACTTTAAAGGTCTTAAATGACGAGTTTAATATTATCTCAGGGCATATCGAGAGCGTACATTCCTACACAAATGATCAGAATCTAATAGATAATTTCCACAAAAAAGCTCGCAGAGGAAGAAGTGCAGCTCTTAACATGGTAATAACTGAAACTGGAGCTGGAAAAGCAGTAGGTCAGGTACTCCCAGAACTCATAGGTAAATTGACAGCAAATGCTGTAAGAGTTCCTACTCCAAATGTCTCTCTCGCAATAATGAATCTTCAACTAGGTAAAGAAATTTCATTAGAAGAACTCAACAACTTCCTTAGACAGCAGGCTTTTCATTCAGATTTAAAAGAACAGATAGGTTTTACAAATTCTCCAGAAGTTGTTTCTACCGATTTTGTAGGGGATAGGCATGCAGGCATAATTGATTCAGCTGCGACAATCGTAAATGGAGATAAATGTGTTCTTTACGTTTGGTATGACAATGAGTATGGATATACCGCACAACTTTTAGGATTGGCAAAAGAGATGGTTGGATTAACTTATCAAAGATATCCAAATTTTAGTGAAACATCCTAGTAAATTAGACCTCAGATCATTATAATACCCCCGCGCTCTAGGGTACTTTTCCCATACATCAAATAGGGAATGATTAGAATAAAGAAAGGTTTAGATATACCCATATACGGCTCACCCGCCGAAGATATAGTTGACTCCAAAAAAAGCAGATCTGTTGCTATTTTGGGGAGCGACTATATTGGCATGAAACCCACTATGTTGGTTGAAGAAGGTGATATTGTAAAAATAGGGCAACCTCTATTTGAAGATAAAAAAAATCCAGGAGTTATTATTACATCACCAGCAGGTGGTAAGGTAGAAGCAATAAACCGAGGAGATAGAAGGGTCTTACAGTCAATTGTCATAGAAATTTCTCAAGATGAAGATTCTATTCAATTTGATAATTTTACACTCGATACTTTAATAAACTGTTCTTCAGATTCTATTAGAGATCTTCTTATACAGTCTGGAATGTGGACATCTTTTAGAACTAGACCCTACAGCAAGGTCCCAACTGTAAAATCATTGCCTGCCAACATATTCATCTCAGCTATTGATACACAACCTTTAAGCCCCAACCCTGAAACAATTATTAACTTGAGCAAAGAAGATTTTGACTTTGGCCTTTTGGTTCTTAAGAAATTAGTTGAGTGTCCAATTCATATCTCTGTTTCTAATAATTCTTTACTTGAAATACAAGAAGATGACCAACTTAAAAGACACACATTCTCTGGCCCCCATCCTGCTGGTCTCGTAGGTACTCATATGCACTTCATTTCTCCTGCTTCTTTAACTAATGTTAATTGGACTATTGGTTATCAAGATATTATTGCGATAGGAAGGTTATTTAAGTCTGGTCACATTAATAACGAAAGAATAGTTACTTTGGCTGGACCACAAGTTAATAGTCCGAGCTACATCAAAACAAGACTTGGAGCCTGTACAGATGAAATAACTGCAGGAGAACTGACACAAAGAGAAAATAGAATCATTTCAGGATCAATCATATCCGGAAGAGAAGCTATCGGTCCTTATGCTTATTTGGGGAGATACCATAATCAAATTTCAGTAATAGCTGAGCCTAATTCTAAAGATAGAGAGTTTATGAACTGGCTCACTCCTGGACCTAGAAAATTTTCAAAGATGCCATTATTTCTCTCTTCCTTATTCCCAAAGAAAGTTTTTAAATTTAAAGCTTTGATGAATGGTTCAGACCGCCCAATAGTGCCAATTGGCTCTTACGAAGAAGTTCTACCATTCAACATGTTGCCAATAATGCTCCTTAGAAACATTGTTTTGTTAGATACAGAAAAACTTCAAGCTTTAGGGGGATTGGAATTAGATGAAGAAGATCTTTCCTTGTGTAGTTATATCTGCCCAGGAAAATATGATTTTGGATCGCTATTAAGAGCTGGACTTACTAAAATTGAGGTTGAAGGATAGATGAAACCGTTAAGAAAATTTCTAGATGGTTTAAAACCTAGGTTCACTAGTGGTGGCTCTTTGGAAAAATACTTCCCCATATACGATGTTGTTGAGAATCTTTTTTATTCTTCTGATAAAAGAACTTTTGGTTCTGTGCATGTCAGAGATAGCGTAGATCTTCAAAAAGTTATGGTTGTGGTTTGGATGGCTACATTTCCTGCCATGTTTTATGGTATGTACAACTTAGGATACCAGTCACTTGCTGCCTTTGAAGAACTAGGAACTGTAAATAAAGATGACTGGCACTTCTTATTTATAGATATATTTTGTAATTATGATCCAAAAAGCATCACGGATTGTATTTGGTTTGGTGCATGTTATTTCATACCCATATACCTTGTTACTTTTATAGTAGGAATAGCATGGGAAGTAGTATTTGCTATTGTAAGAGGGCATGAAATCAACGAAGGTGCTTTCGTAACAACTGTTTTATTTGCATTATGTTGTCCTCCCGATGCTCCACTGTGGCAAGTGGCAGTTGGAATAAGTTTCGGTATCGTTGTTGCCAAAGAAATATTTGGAGGCACAGGAAAAAACTTTTTAAATCCCGCTTTAGCTGGAAGAGCATTTCTTTATTTTGCCTACCCAGTAGATTGGTCTGGAGATTCTGTTTGGGTTGCAGCCGACGGTTATAGCTCACCAACAATATTAGGAATAGGGGCTCAAGAAGGTCTTAATGGAATACAGGCTCAATATTCATGGAGTGACGCATTTTTAGGTTCCATACCAGGTTCAATAGGTGAAACTTCAACTTTGTTTATCCTTTTAGGGTTGATAATACTACTGTATACAAGGATTGCTTCATGGCGAATAATTGCAGGAGTCTTATTAGGAACATTCTTAACATCAGAATTATTTAATTTAATAGGTTCAGACACTAATCCAATGTTTTCGTTGCCTTTTCACTGGCATTTAGTAATTGGAGGTTTTGCTTTCGGTCTTACATTTATGGCAGTCGAGCCAGTTTCTGGATCTCATACAAATTTAGGTAGATGGTATTATGGGATCTTAATTGGAGTGATGGTGGTGTTGATCAGGGTCGTTAATCCGGCTTATCCAGAGGGGATGATGCTTGCAATTTTATTTGCAAATTTATTTGCTCCACTTATCGACCATTTTGTTCAAGAAAGAAACATCAAACAAAGATTAAGGAGGGCAAGCTAATGAACAATAACGATACAATTCGAAAAACTCTTATTGTAGCTGTCTCACTATGCCTCGTTTGCTCTGCTTTAATATCTTTTTCAGCTGTTGAACTTAGAGACCTTCAAGAGGCTAATAAAACACTCGATAAACAAAGCAAGATTCTATCTGCTGCTGGTTTGCTTGACGAAGATACTGACGTAACAGAACTCTTTCAGTCTATAGAAGCACGAATAGTTAATCTAGAAACTGGTGAGTTTGATTCTGAAATTAGTTTAACTGACTATGAAGAAAGTGCTTTTTCTAGAGATCCAGCTACTTCTATCGAACTGACCTCTGAAAATGATATCGCACTGCTAAAAAGACGTGAGAATTTCCAAACAGTTTACCTGCACTATGATGTTGATTCTTTGAACGCAGTTATTTTGCCTGTAAGAGGTTATGGATTATGGGGAACAATGAAAGGTTACCTGGCTCTTGAACCAGATCTTAAAACAATTATTGGATTAGAGTTCTTTGATCACAAAGAAACACCTGGTCTTGGTGGTGAGATAGATAATCCTAAGTGGAAATCTATATGGAAAGGAAAAGAAGTATATTCTGATTCTGGAGATATCCTTATTTCTGTGATTAAAGGTTCCGTTGATAAAAGTAGTACTCTTGCGAAATATCAAGTAGATGGCTTATCTGGAGCAACTATTACAAGTAATGGAGTTACAAATTTACTTTCTTTTTGGCTTGGCGATATGGGTTACGGGCCTCTAATAGACCAACTTAAGCAAAGTGAGGTTAAAGATGTCTAAAGCTAAAGAAGTTTTACTCAATCCTATCTTTAATGATAATCCTATTGCATTGCAGATCTTAGGCATTTGTTCTGCTCTGGCTGTAACGGGTAACCTCTACATAACATTAATAATGTGTGTTGCTCTAACAACTGTTGTAACCTTATCTAACCTTTCTGTATCTCTGATTAGAAATCATATCCCAACAAATATTAGAATCATCGTTCAGATATCTATAATAGCCACACTTGTCATGCTTGTAGATGAAGTCCTGCAAGCTTTCGATTATGAGAGCAGTAAGACATTGTCAGTATTTGTCGGTTTAATTGTTACTAATTGTATAGTTATGGGTAGAGCAGAAGCCTTTGCTATGAAGAATGGACCATTGATGAGCGCAATTGATGGTTTTGGTAATGGACTTGGTTATAGCGTTATCTTGATTGTTATTGCTATCATCAGAGAATTCGTGGGTGCGGGAACCTTCTATGGAATCGAAATAATGCCTCTAACAACCAATGGTGGATGGTATCTTGCAAATAACTTTTTCTTAACTCCAGCAAGTTCTTTTTTCATCATAGGATTTACTATATGGGCACTCAGACAATGGAAAACAGAACAAATAGAAGAGCCAGAATTTAAGATATCTAAAAATAGTCTTGAAGGTGAAAAGGGAGCGGCTTAATGCTAGAAGCATATCTTAGTATTTTTATTAAAGCTGTCTTCATTGAGAATATAGCAATCAACTTTTTTCTTGGCATGTGTACTTTTCTTGCTATTTCTAAAAGAATCCAACCTGCGATTGGTTTAGGAATTGCTGTTATTGTCGTATTAGGACTTGCAGTGCCAATAAATAATTTAATTTTCAATTATTTCTTAAAAGCAGATGCACTCTTTCCTGGTTCAGATTTACATTTCGTAGGACTCATATGTTACATAGGAATTATTGCGGCTTTAGTGCAAATACTAGAAATGTTTTTAGATCGTTACATACCAGCTCTTTATAATGCACTTGGTGTATTTTTGCCGTTGATCACAGTTAACTGTGCAATTCTAGGCGGAGTACTTTTTTCTATTGAAAGAAACCTAGAATTCACTGAAAGCATAGTATATGGACTGGGAGCAGGAACTGGTTGGGCTCTCGCTATTGTCGCTTTAGCAGGAATAACAGAAAGGCTAAAATATGCCGATATACCTGAGGGCCTTCAAGGTCTAGGTATAACTTTCATAACAGTAGGACTAATGTGTTTTGGTTTTTTATCATTCGGAGGAATATCTTTATAAAATGAACTTTATTCAAAATGAAATCGTGCTAGGTGTTCTAGTTTTCACAATTGCAGTTAATTTGATGGTTTTTATAATTCTTGGCGCAAGGAAGCTTTTAGTTTCTTCAGGTAATATCAGTATATCTATGAACGATGCTGCTAAATCTATTGATGTAGAGGCAGGAGGAAAATTACTGCAAACTTTGGCTGCTCAGAATTTATTCTTATCATCTGCCTGTGGTGGAGGTGGAACTTGTGCTCAATGTAAATGCAAGGTTATAAGTGGTGGAGGATCTATTCTTCCAACTGAAGAATCTCATTTTACTAACAAAGAAAAGAAGGAAGGTTGGAGACTATCTTGCCAAGTTCCTGTCAAAGACGATATGGAAATAGTAGTGCCAGATGAAGTCTTTGGTGCTAGGAAATGGGAATGTGAAGTTGTTTCAAATAAAAATGTTGCGACTTTTATTAAAGAACTTGTTCTTAAATTGCCTGAAGGAGAAGAGGTTGCTTTTAAAGCTGGCGGCTATGTTCAAATGGAAATTCCCCCATATGAATTGGATTACAAGTCTTTTGATATCGAAGAAGAATATCACGGAGATTGGGATAGATTTGGTGTTTGGGAAAACTCCTCTAAGACACTTGAGCCAGTTATTAGAGCTTACTCTATGGCCAATTATCCAAATGAAAAAGGAATAATGAAATTCAATATCAGAATTGCTTCACCCCCTCCTGGTACAGATCTTCCAGCAGGTGAAATGAGTTCTTACATTTTTAATTTAAAAGAAGGCGATACTCTCACTATTTTTGGACCTTTTGGAGAATTTTTTGCTGAAGAGACTAATGCAGAGATGGTATTCATTGGAGGCGGTGCAGGTATGGCGCCAATGAGATCTCATATTTTTGATCAATTACTGAGATTAGATTCTAAACGCAAAATCACTTTCTTTTATGGAGCTAGAAGCTTAACAGAAATGTTCTACACAGACGAATATGACAAATTAGCAGAAGAGCATGACAATTTTGAATGGCATGTAGCTTTATCTGATCCTTTACCTGAAGACAATTGGGAAGGGCATACAGGCTTCATCCACCAAGTCATTCATGATCAATATCTAAAAGACCATCCTGCTCCAGAAGATTGTGAGTATTATATGTGCGGTCCTCCTCCAATGATGGCTGCATGTTTTGATATGCTAGATAGTCTAGGAGTTGAACCTGAGGCCATAAAATTTGATGATTTTGGCAGTTAAAGTTTGATCCAAAAAACTTTTCCAATACTGATTTCATTAATCTTAATATCAGTTCTGGTTCTAAGTTTCTTTTTAGACGATGATGAACCTCAAAGAATCGAAGGTAGTATTATGGGGACTACCTATAATGTAATTGTATTCTCTGATTATGATAATTTAGAGCAATCAATATATGATTCTTTTAATTCAGTAAATTTATCAATGTCAACTTATCTAAATGATTCACTGATAAATAAAGTTAATTACTCTGACATAAATGAATGGGTAAATGTTTCACATGACTTTATTGAAGTCCTAAGATATGCAGTAGATACATGTATTAAATCCAAAGGTCTTTATGATGTTTCAATAGGTAAATTGGTAGATTCTTGGGGTTTTGGACCCCTTGAAAAGAATCAAAAACCATCACTGAAGGATATTCAGTATCTAAAAACTCAAGTTGGTTGTGATTCTATAGAGATAAATGATGAGGCATCAGCTGTCAAAAGAAAAAGAGATGTTGCATTAGACTTCTCATCTATTGCTAAAGGTTTCGCGATTGATAAGGTATATAAACACCTCTATAGTGAATTGAACATTGAAAATATTTTTATTGAGCTCGGAGGTGAGATTAGGACCACTAAGCACAAAACTGATAAGACACCATGGAAAATAGGAGTCGTGAGTCCTTCAAAGCCTGACAAAATTGTTTATTCATTTATTTCTAGTAATCATGACTCCTTTGCCATGGCTACTTCAGGCGATTATAGGAATATAAGAATTTTCAATGAGGAAGAATACAGTCATACGATCAATCCTATAGTGGGTTCGCCCAACAATTTATCAAGGAAATCTGTTTCGGTAATTTCCGATAATGCCATGATCGCAGATGCTTTAGCCACTGCTTTGAACGTAATGGAATTAGAGGCTGCTATTGATTATGCCAACGAATATGAGATCAAGGCCTTATTTATTTATGAGCAAGACAGCAAACCTAATTTATTATTTTCTAAAGAGCTACAAAAGGTTAAAATGTAGATATGTTAGAAACTTTCTTAATTTTTTTAGTTCTTCTTTCGATAATAACTCTTATGTCTGTAGGTTTATTTTTCGGTAAAAAGCCTATAGCAGGGTCATGCGGTGGGCTATCTAATTTAGAGCCAGGTCGCGAATGTGAACTGTGTGGTGGCAATCCATCAAAATGTATAGAACAATAAAAAAGGGAGCTTGAAGCTCCCTTTTTTTTGAGGAAGTTAACTAGAACTGATTCATAGTATTATCTTCACCAGAAGCTTTAAGAGCTGCCTCTCCGGCAAAATATTCTTTATGATCATCTCCCATATCTGATCCGGCCATATTCTGATGTTTAACGCATGCAATACCTTCACGTATTTCTTTTCTTTGCACACCTTCTACATAACCTAACATACCTTTATCACCAAAATATTCTTTCGCTAGATTATCTGTTGATAAAGCGGCAGTATGGTAAGTTGGAAGAGTGATTAGATGATGAAATATTCCTGCTTGCTTAGCGGCATCTGCTTGAAATGTTCTTATTTTTTCATCAGCTTCTATTCCAAGTTCAGTTGCATCATATTTTTCATCCATAAGATTCGCTCTATCATAGTCAGAAGTATCTTTTCCAGATTCTCCCATTGCATCAAAAACTTGCTGTCTGAAATTTAGTGTCCAATTGAAAGATGGGCTATTGTTATAAACAAGCTTTGCATTTGGAACGACTTTTCTAATTTCATCCATCATGGCACCAATTTGCCCAATATGAGGCTTTTCTGTCTCTATCCAGATAAGATCTGCACCATTTTGAAGGCTTGTAACTGAATCTAATATGCATCGTGCTTCTCCAGTTCCTTCCATAAATCTATATAGATTACTTGGCAATCTTCTAGGCCTTACGACTTTTCCATGATAATTAATTAGAACATCTCCGTGTTCCATTTGATCTTCTGAAACTACTTCTAAATCTAAAAAAGAATTATATTGATCTCCAAGATCTCCAACTTCATGTGTGATTGCTATCTGCTTGGTTAAACCAGCCCCCAACGAGTCTGTTCTAGCAACTATTACTCCATCATCGACTCCCAACTCCAAAAATGCATAACGTACTGCATTGATTTTAGCCAAGAAATCTGAATGGGGTACGGTCACCTTGCCATCTTGGTGCCCACATTGTTTTTCATCAGAAACTTGGTTTTCAATTTGAATACAGCATGCACCAGCTTCGATCATTTGTTTCGCCATGAGATAAGTTGCTTCTTCATTTCCAAAACCAGCATCTATATCAGCAATAATTGGGACAATGTGAGTTTGGAAATTGTCTATTTTATCTTGTATTGCTACTTTAGCGCCTTCATCAGCCTCATCCAATTGTCTGAATAAGTCTCCAAGCTCTCTGGCATCGGCTTGTTTTAAAAAAGTATAAAGTTCATTTATCAAAGATGCGACTGTTGTTTTTTCATGCATTGACTGGTCCGGTAGGGGTCCAAACTCAGATCTTAAGGCAGCGACCATCCATCCAGATAGATATAAATATTTTTTATCGGTATTACCAAAATGTTTTTTAATTGAAATAAGTTTTTGCTGTCCAATAAATCCATGCCAAC
>ERZ802830.426-NODE-426-length-41890-cov-8.44666_pt1 | contig 41890 bp, 45 predicted proteins | sample MGYA00345654_ERZ802830 | MGnify/ENA primary metagenome ERZ802830 (study PRJEB30503, sample SAMEA104212375) | marine metagenome | biome: Westerlies Biome; feature: [SRF] surface water layer (ENVO:00010504) within the epipelagic zone...; material: water... | reverse complement strand
CCCGAGGTAAGCATGCTTTTATGATATCTTTTGACTTAATATTTGACATTTGCTAGGTACAAGAATTTTTATTTAAAAAGTAGTTTTAAAAATTATACTAGATTTTCATTTTTACAAGAAAATTATTAAAATTATGATAACAGAATATATATATATTTATTAGAATAATAATCTATTTTATATCTTTTACATATTGAATTTAGAATAAAATACTTATAATATACTATATATGAAAATACATTACTAAAGTAAGAGAGTATAAAAATGGCAAAGCTAGATAGAATTGATAGAAAAATATTAAATATTTTGCAAGAAGATTGTACTATGGCTGTTTCCGAAATTTCTGCAAAAGTTGCCTTATCTTCTACACCCTGCTGGAGAAGAATTCAAAGAATGGAGAAGGAGGGAATAATCTCTAAAAGAGTTGCTCTTTTAGATCCAAAAAAAATAAACGCTGAAGTTACAGCCTTTGTTGCGATCAAGACAAATCAACACAGCAATCAGTGGCTAAATGCATTTAAAAAAGTTTTGCATCCCTTCCCTGAAGTAGTAGAATTTTATCGAATGGCAGGTGATATAGATTACTTACTAAGAGTTGTTGTCCCAGATATTGCAAGTTTTGATAAATTTTATAAAAATTTAATGGACAGAATTGACCTCACAGATGTATCTACAAGCTTTTCAATGGAGCAAATAAAGTACACCACGGCCCTTCCTCTCAATTATACAGAGGAAGCAACTCTAATAAAGAATGATGATCTAGCCTGATTTATCCGCCTGTGACTGACATGTGTCTGCTGACAGCTGGCTGCGAGTTGTACTTATCAATCTTAAAGTCATGACTTATTGGTTTCATTCTGATTGATTGATATATTAGGTTAATTATATCATCATCTGTTGCCTTTGACCTCATAAGGCTATTGAAATCTACAGAGTCATCTTGACCCAAACACATATACATTTTACCTGTGCATGTTATTCTCACCCTGTTGCAATCAGCGCAAAAATTGTGGCTCAGTGGAGTTATTAACCCTAATATACCACCTGTTTCCTTGCAAATATAATACCGCGATGGACCACCAGTTTTATATTCACAACTACTTAAAGTAAAATATTTTTCAAGGGTTGCTCTATAAGCTGATAGTGAGAGATAATTTTCAGTTCTATCACCATCTATATCACCCATGGGCATGGTTTCAATAAGTGTTATATCCATATCATTATCATGAGCCCATTTAATAATATCGGGTATTTCTTTATCGTTTAACCCCTTTAATGCAACGGTATTTATTTTGATTCTGAGACCAGCTTTCTTTGCAACCGTAATACCCTCAATTACTTTTCTTAAGTCGCCCCATCTAGTTATCTTCTTAAACAAATCCTCATTTAAGGTATCTATTGACACGTTTATCCTATTAACATTATTTTTTACTAGATCATAAGCATATTTTGAGAGCTGACTTCCGTTTGAAGTCAATGTCAACTCATCCAAAAAATTACTATTAATTTTTTTTGATAGCTGCTCTATGAGCCACATAATATTTTTCCTTACAAGAGGTTCCCCACCAGTTAGCCTAATTTTTTTTATACCACAATCAATAAACAGTGAAGCTAATCTGTATAGCTCCTCTAATGTAAGAAGATTAACCTTGGGTAAAAAAGTCATATTCTCTGCCATACAATAAACACATCTGAAATCACATCTATCAGTAACGGATATTCTCAAATAATCTATATTTCTATTGAAAGGATCCACAAGATTAGCCTTATGATCAGTATTTATAAAATTTTTTTCCATAGACCTTATGATAACAAACTTCTTGTAATAAATAAATTCAATTTATATGATATGTTCATTATAAAATATTAATAAAAAAATAATGTCATTGAGTAAAATATTTGAAAATGCAAGTCATGCCCTAGATGGTATACTATTTGACGGAATGACTATTCTCTCAGGTGGTTTTGGTGTTTCTGGTATTGCAGAAAATTTAACTGAGGAAATAAAAAATAGTAAAGTTAAGGACTTAACTGTTGTATCAAACAATTGTGGAATTGATGGGTATGGTTTAGGTACTCTGTTACAAACGCGGCAAATTAAAAAAATGATTTCTTCCTATGTTGGTGAAAATAAACTCTTTGAAGAACAGTATCTTAATGGAGACTTAGAATTAGAATTTTCTCCACAAGGTACGCTTGCTGAGCGATGTCGAGCTGGAGGATCAGGCATACCAGCTTTTTATACAAAAACCGGTATTGGAACAATTGTTGCTGAGGGCAAAGAAATTAAATCAATTGATGGGGTAGAGTATCTACTTGAGAAAGCTATTAAGGGAGACTTAGCAATTATAAAGGCTTGGAAAGCTGATTATTCAGGAAATCTTGTATTCAGAAAAGCTGCAAGAAATTTTAATCCACCAATGGCAAAAGCAGGAAAGATATGTGTTGTCGAGGTTGAAGAGTTAGTAAAAACAGGTGATCTAGATCCGGATCACATTCACTTACCTGGTATCTACGTAGACAGAGTTTTCCAGGGTAAATATCTGGAAAAGAAAATCGAATTTATTACACTGAGAGAGGAATAAGAAGCTATGCCTTGGACAAGAGAAGATATATGTAAAATTGCAGCACTAGAACTGAAGGATGGTTATTATTGTAATCTGGGTATTGGGATGCCTACAAAAGTTGCAAATTATATTCCGGATAGCATAAATGTAACTTTGCAATCAGAGAATGGAATGCTTGGAATGGGTCCATTCCCATCGAAAAATGAGGTTGATGCTGATATAATTAATGCAGGGAAACAAACAATTACTGAACTTCCTGAAACCTCCTATTTCGATAGCTCCGAGTCATTTGCTATGATAAGAGGAGGACATATAGATTTATCTATACTTGGTGCCCTGCAGGTATCAGAAAACGGTGATTTAGCAAATTGGATGGTTCCTGGAAAAATGGTTAAAGGTATGGGTGGCGCAATGGATTTAGTGGCTGGTGTAAAGAAAGTTTTGATTTTAATGGAACACACAGCAAAAGATGGCCAACCAAAATTACTTGAAGAATGTACACTACCCCTAACTGGAAGAGGAGTTGTGGATAAGGTGATTACAGAGCTCGGTGTCTTCGAAATATCAAGTTGCAGATTGAAAGTACTGCAAATAGCTCCAAATGTATCACTTGATGAAATAAAATCAAAAACTCATGCTAGAATACAAGATTAGATAACCAGGTATTATTTTTCAAGATGGTAGAAATAGTCTGGTTCAAACGTGATCTAAGAATAAAAGATCATCAGCCACTCCACGATGCATCCCTGGTAGGATGCGTAATTCCTTTATATATAATAGAACCCAATCTCTGGAAACAACCGGATGTTAGTGATAGACAATATGATTTTCTATGCGAGTCACTAGAGGATCTTACTCAATCTCTTCAAAAATTAGGTCAAGAGATGATAATTAGAGTTGGTAATGCTGAAGAAATATTCATAAATTTGATAAACCAGTACACCGTAAAAAATGTATGGTCTCATCAAGAAACATGGAATGACTGGACTTATCAAAGAGATATAAAATTAAGAAAATTATTTAGAGTAAATAATGTTAATTGGAATGAGCTTCCTATTAATGGAGTTGCACGTCTATTAAAATACAGGAAAGACTGGGCGAGGTTATTTTATCAGGAGATGAATAAGGAACCTTTTCAACATCCAAGTAAGCTAAAAAAAATTAACATAGTCTCTGAAGATATTCCAAGTGCTAAAAGCTTAGGAATTGAAAAAATAAATTATTTATCTAGGCAAAAGGGTGGTGAGATGCAAGCTTATCAAGTTATGGATAGCTTCTTGAATGAAAGATCTTATGATTATTCAAAAAATATATCCTCCCCCCTATATTCAGCTGACTCATGTTCTAGGCTATCAACTTACCTAGCATTTGGGAATATCTCACTAAAACAAATATTTTATGAGACAAATAAGTTTATTGACGAAAATAAAAAAAATAAATCAATAACAAATATAAATATACGGTCAATCAATGCCTTTAAAAGTCGTCTAAGATGGAGGTCACATTTTATACAAAAATTAGAAGATCAACCTAATATTGAATATAAAAATTTGCATAGTGCTTATGATGGGCTGAGAGAGAATGACTTTAATGAAGAACTATATTATAAATGGTGTACTGGGCAAACAGGTTTTCCCTTTGTAGATGCTTGTATGAGATCTCTTATTAATACTGGGTGGATAAATTTCAGAATGAGAGCAATGTTGGTAAGTTTTGCTGCAAATAACTTATGGTTAGATTGGAAGAAATTTTCTCATTTTTTATCTAAGATATTCACTGACTATGAACCTGGAATTCATTACTATCAGTTGCAAATGCAATCAGGTACTACGGGTATAAATACAGTAAGAATTTATAATCCAATCAAACAAAGTTATGACCAAGACCAAGATGGAATATTTATAAAGCGTTGGGTAAGTGAATTAGAGAATCACCCAATTGAAATGATCCATGAGCCCTGGAAAAGTCCATTATTTAAGAGTAATTACGTGAAGCCAATAATAAATGAAGCAGAAACAAGAAAGAATGCCGCTTCTAAATTGTATGCACTCAAAGCACAGATACGAAATTCAGATAATACAAAAAAAATTATTCAAAAGCATGTTGGTTGATAATATTGGTTTTAATTTTTTTTCTTAGATATCAAAAATGAAGATGATAAATTTGATAAAATATTTCTATAGCAGTTATGAAATTTGGAGATAATTACCTTTATTTTTAATTGATTTATACAGTATCTATGAAAATCATTTAAGCAACTGAACGCCTACTACTTGTTGATTAAAAGCAAAGTTAGGAACCTATACTCCGCATAAGAACACGATTTATGAAAATAATTGGTATTATACCAACAGCAACAATGGTCATAGCTGGAAGGGCTGCATCTTCTAGGGAAGACAGAGAGGCATAAGTATAGACATGAGTTGCTAAAGTATCAAAATTGAATGGTCTTAGAAGTAAAGTGGCTGGTAATTCTTTCATCGAATCTACAAAAACCAATAATACAGCGGCTATCAAGGCGGGCTTAATGATTGGCAATTGTATACCCAGTAAAGTCTGAATCCTTGATCTTCCAAGTACACGTGATGCAGCACCCAAATCCGGATTTAAAGCTGAAAAACCTGACTCTATAGTTCCATATGCTATTGTTAAGAATCTTACAATATAAGCATAAAGAACTCCAATAGCTGTACCTGAAATAATTAACCCCATTGATATACCGAAGACGTCACCAATTAAGCCCTTTAGAAAATTATCGACTGTAATAACTGGAATAATAATCCCGAGGGCAAGTACAACTCCTGGAAGAGCATATCCTAATCTTGATACTCCAATAGACAATTTAATTATAAAATTATTAGATGAGATCGATACATTTATCAGGTAAATACTAATTACTAACGTCAGGAATGCTGCGAAACTTGATAAATAAATTGAATTAAGTACAAGTTGAAGATACTTGATAATATCAATTTCGTAATATCTTTGTATTATAAAATCAAGAAGAACAATTGATGGGAATATAAATCCAATCAAAATTGGAAGAAAGCAAATCATTGATATTATATATGCCCTCAATCCAACAAGTTGAACTCTGTTTATCGCTAATGTATTATTATTCTTTTGAACAAATGAACGCTTATTTCTAAGTTTCCTCTCAATAATCATCAATAAGAATACAAATATAAGCATAAAAATTGCGATCTGAGCTGCCCCACTAAGATTATTTTTTTCGAGCCATGTTACATAAACCCCAACACTTAATGTATTGACACCATAATACTCAAAAGCGGCAAACTCATTCATGGACTCCATCATAACAAGGATTAATCCAATAATTATTGCAGGTCTAGCCATCGGTAAAGCTATTCTAAAGAAACTTGAAGTGAGGGAATACCCGAGTGTACTACTTACTTCAATTAGTGATATTGACTGTCTCAGGAATGCTGCACGAGACGTGAGGTATACATATGGATAGAGAACAAATGACATTACAAATATAACACCACCATTAGAATAGATATCTGGGAACCAATAATCTTTATAGGATTGCCATCCAAATATAAATCTTAATGATGACTGTAAAAAACCGGGATAATCAAAGATCTCACCATAAGTATACGCAATTATGTATGTTGGCATAGCTAATGGTATTAAACAAAGCCATTCTAATATTCTTCTGAATGGAAAATTATAGACAGTAACTATCCAAGCTAAACCAATTCCAATAACTAATGTTATGAGACCAACTCCAAATAGAACAATTAGAGTTGTGATAATATAACCTGGTAAAACAGTTGAAGAGAGATGTGGCCAAATATTTTTCTCAGATGAGAGGGCCATATAAAAAATAGTTAGTATCGGTATGGCAATAATTGCTGCAATAAAAAGAGCTCCCAGTGATTCTAGGAGCTCTTTAATATCAACATTTTTAATTAATGCTTTCATGAATAATTGTAATACCACCTATGGTAAAAATTGTCATAACAATTTTTACATAGACAAAATCAATTATTCGTCGTATCCAACAAGATCAACCATTTCACTTGCTACAACTCTATTATTAGCAATAGTGATAAGATCAAGCGTGTCAGCATTAAGATCACCAAATGATGCAACCATGTCAGAAATACCAACCCCTTCTTTTAAGGGATATTCATGATTAGTTTCGGCATACATTTCTTGTGCAATATCTTCAGTAAGGAATTCAATAAGTTTGATTCCATTATCCTGATTTGGAGCATGTTTTGCTAGCACCGCGCCTGACAGATTCATGTGAGTACCTCGACCGTCGGCATTAGGCATAATAATTTTTGCACTTGCAGCCCAATCTTTTTGCTCTGGCTCTTTATCATTTGTACGCATTTTTGCCATATAATAAGTATTACCGATTGAAATATCACATTCACCGGAGAATATTCCTTTTACTTGGCCTCTATCATTACCTTGAGGTGTTCTTGCCATATTTGCCTTTACACCCTTTAGCCATTCAATTGTTTCCGCTTCACCGTGATGTGCAATTAATGATGCGAATAATGCTAAATTATATGCATTTTGGCCTGATCTAGTACATAATCTTCCAGCCCACTTTGGCCCAGCTAACTCTTCATATGTTATTTCGTCTTGTGCAACTCTATCAATAGATGCATAAACTACACGAGCTCTTGCTGTTAGACCTACCCAGTGACCATCTGGATCACGATACTGTGACGGAATATTTGCATTAACTACTGATGAAGAAAAAGATTGTGAAACTTCTTGATTAACTGCGTCACTTAAACGACCAATATCTACAGTTAGAAGCACATCCACCGGACTACTATCTCCTTCTTGAACCATTTTATCGACAAGACCTTTACCTGCAAATAAAACATTTACTTTAATTCCTGTTTCATCAGTAAACTTTTCTAACATTGGCTCTATTAAATAGGGTTGTCTATATGAATATACGTTCACTTCAGAAGCGCGAACTGTTGCTATGGATAACGCACAAAATGTAGCTACCATGAAACAGCCTGTTACAAATCTAAACATTATAATTAGCTCCTTCTATTTTTGTATTCTTGTTTAATTTAGAATTGTTATAATTTAACTTGTGAAAAAAAATAACGCGTGTAGATAGTCTTCTTTTTCGAGGCTGTCAATAACTATTTTTTATTTATCTGAAGACTTCACCAGATTAGCTGAGGCTATAATCTCTTCTGCAATTGTGATTGCTTCTTCAGGACTAAAATCGAGGGGTAAGCTAATATCTTTATTTTGAATAAATATTCGAACCATACCTCCTGTAGTTGGACCTACCTGCAGATCGGTTACTTTATTATGAGGTGTATTTATTCCCATTGCTTGAACTTTGACTGAAAATGATATAATAATTTTTTATGAATGGTATTATACATATTTTTTACGGATTTTGATATAATATTTAAATTAAGATTGAATATGCCGCTGTAGCTCAGCTGGTTAGAGCGCCTGATTGTGGATCAGGAGGTCCCTGGTTCGAATCCAGGCAGTGGTACCAAAATAATCATCAACATCTAATATTTTAAGATCTAGTGCAATTATGAATTATATATCGGGACCAAGTAAGCAGCAATTAGATGAGCTAGTTATATTATCAAAACAGGGCAATAGAAAGCAAGCAATTTTAAGAGCTAATATATTAGTTAACCAATTTCCAAATAGTTATGTTCTCCAGCATTTTATTGGTTCAATGCATAGTCAATTAAATGCCTATGAAGATGCGCTTATAGCATACCGAAAGGCTATCAAATTGAATCCCGATTATGCCCCAAGTCATTTCAACTTAGCTGTCGCTTTGCAGGCATTAACAAGAACTAATGATGCAATAAATAGTTATCAAAGAGCAATTGAGCTGAAGAGAGATTATGCGCAGGCTCACCTAAATTTAGCGGTCTTATTAGAAGAAAAAGGGGAGCGTCATAGATCTATTGAAAGCTATAAAAAAGCTATTGCAATCAAACCAGATTATGCACAAGAATTTAATAATATCGGAGTTGAGCTTCAAAAAAAAGGTATGTATGTTGAGGCAATAGAATGTTACGAAAAAGCTACTAGACTAAAACCAAAATTCGCTTTAGCTCATTACAACATGGGTGATATCCTAATGCAAATAAACAGAAATGATGATGCATTATACAGTTACAAAAAGGCAATTATGCTGCAACCTAATTACGCAGATAGAAGTTCTAACTTAAGTATAGCTTTTAGGAATATAAAATTTTCAAATCCTGATCGTGAGATGCAATTTTTTATTAAATCACTGCTTGATCGTAAAACAACCATTGTACCATCTGATATTTCAGGTGCTGCGATTAGTCTCCTTGAGTACGAGCCGATTATACTTAAACTCTCAAAGGATAAAAGTTCAGCAGAAATTAGTCAAAATCTCAAAGGAGTTATTTTAGAACTTTACAAGATTCCAATTCTGATAGAATTATTAAAATCTTGCCCCATTCATAGCTTGAGTTTAGAAAAAATACTCAAAAATATTCGTTCAAGAATTTTGCTATCCATATCAAAAATTAAGCTATCATCTGAAATACTTATCTTTCAATCCGCCCTAGCCATCCAATGTTTTAATAATGAATATATCTATGACTGTTCAGAAATCGAGTTAAATGCCATAGAGGTTCTCGTGAATTTAGTGAATGGTAAATTAAATAACGGTGAACAGCCAAGTTCCCAATATATATTATGTTTGGCTTCATATATGTCATTATACGACTATAATTTTTCTAAACGAATAGATTGTACCCCTGAAATTCAAGAAGTGTTCAATCAACAAATTGAAGATAAGGAAAAAGAGATTACACTTAAAAAGAAAATTCCTGTATTAGAAGAAATTACTAATAAAATATCATCAAAAGTTAGAAGCCAGTATGAGAATAACCCCTATCCTCGTTGGATTACTAGTGCTCATAAAGCCAATCCTAAAACAATATCAGATATTGTAAATAGTCTAAAATTAAACATTAATAACTCCTCAATAATCGATGTAAATCACCCAAAGATATTAGTGGCGGGATGCGGAACAGGTCAACACTCAATATCAACAGCATTAAGATTTGCGAACTCTGAAGTGCTCGCCGTAGATCTTAGCCTATCAAGCCTGGCATATGCTAAGCGCAAAACACAAGAGCTTGGGATTGCCAATATTAGCTATATGCAAGCTGATATTCTCGACTTGAATAAACTTGATGAGAAATTTGACTTGATTGAGTGTGCAGGTGTACTGCATCATATGGACGATCCCATGGCTGGATGGAAAATACTCAAGAATTGTTTGAAAGATAGTGGTTTGATGAAAATAGCTCTATATAGTGAATTAGCAAGATTAGATATTATAAAAATGCGTGAAGAAATTAATAAATTAAGAATTGAAGCGTCAGATATTGGCATGAAGTTATATAGAAATAAAATAATAAATTCAGATAGCGATCATCATAAATTAATATCAATCTCACAGGATTTTTATAGTATGAGTGCCCTAAGAGACCTTCTATTTCATACACAAGAGCACAGGTTCACTATTCCTCAAATAAAATCTTCCATACGAGAGTTAGACCTAAAGTTTATGGGTTTTGAAGACCATATAAATGTTAGTAATTTTCAAGTTAACAACACTGAAGTAGGTGATCTTTACAATTTAGATAAGTGGAATATATACGAGGAAGCAAATCCAGCCGCTTTTATTAGCATGTATCAATTTTGGTGCCAAAATTCAGCAAGATAAAAAGTTAAAAGATGAGAATCATTTGCCAATAAAAACTTTATATAAATAATAGATATACAAGCTCCGCTCTGCCTTTCTTACAGATTATGCTAATAACCATAATCGTAGCTACCCGCTCCACCTTCTGATGCCTCTGCCACACTCGAGTCCTGTTCTACTTCTGATTTGACACTGTCTTTAATAGATCTTAGACTATCTCGGATAGACTTCTGAGCTTGTTTTGACATAACGCTATTTAGGTCTTTTAGCATCACCTCTAAATCTGGGGTGGAAGCCAGATTAGGATCAGATTCTACCATTTGATAAATATTGTCAATAGCATTGAGGGTATCTTGCGATATGTTATTCTTAGCTTGAAATTCTTTACTCGAGTTCGCCACAAGGACTATCTGAAAAATATCTTCTGATGCGAAGCCGTTATTTTTTGCAATACTCTCTAATAATTTATCACCACTCCCAGAAACTTTTCCAATTGAAAATAAAGGGGCACCTTGCCGCAACATAGTCTCGCCAAAATAACCTCGATATTTTCTATTATTATTTGAGATTGGCCAATCTTCCACTTCTTGACCAATATTGAATAAATCTAATGCTTTTTGATACTTTTCTGCATTACTTTTCTTCAGAATTATACCACTACTAGATACGACCGAGCCGTCTCTTTTAAAAGTTAGAGCGTCTGAAAACTTAGGTTGTATAAATAGAAGTAAAATAATTAGTATAATTTTCATAGTAATTCTCTTGTAAGAATATCAACATACAACAAATATACGCATAGGTTATATTTTTAGATCATAAACTAAAACATAAGATTATCTAATAGAATTCCAAATAACAATTTTTGAAGGAAGATCACTAAATATGGATCATCAAATTTATTACGAATATAAAATTAAAAAATTGATAGACTTGTGATTTTTAGCCATGATATTATATCTATAGTTGCAATACATTATACTTATTGACAACATAAAAAAAGAAGACTAAAAACATGCGTTATTTTTTTTTACAAGTTTAATTATAACAATTCCAAAAAGGAAATAGATATGAACCAAACATACCCAAACACTAATCTACACATTGCTGGAAAATGGGTCGCCGCAGCTGGTGGTGAGACTATTGAAGTGCTTAACCCGGCTACTGAAGAGAGCATAGGAGAAGTTGCGCTTGCAAGAGCTGTAGATCTCGACTTAGCATTAGAAGCTGCTCAATCAGGATTTAATGTTTGGAAAAAAATATCGCCAATGGATCGCTATAGAGCCTTACGAAAAGTTTCTAGTATACTTCAGGAGCGCATTGACCAAATTGCTCTAATATTAACGCAAGAACAAGGAAAACCAGTCCAGCAGTCAAAGGCAGAAATAGGACTTGCTGTTGATATTATTGACTGGTTTGCTGAGGAAGGCCGACGAACATATGGAAGAATAATCCCAGCGCGTATGGATGGTGTAATTCAAAGTGTTACAAAGGAACCTGTTGGTCCAGTTGCAGGATTCATACCTTGGAATTTTCCAATTAATCAGGCTGTTAGAAAGATATCTTCAGCTCTTGCAGCCGGATGCTCTATAATCCTCAAAGGTGCTGAAGAGACACCGGCTAGTACAGCGGCTTTAGTTAAATGCTTTGCAGATGCAGACCTTCCTCCAGGTGTTGTAAATCTTGTTTATGGAGTTCCTTCGGAAATATCTGAATATTTAATTCCGAATCCTATAATTCGAAAAATTACTTTTACAGGGTCAACTGCAGTGGGTAAACAGCTTGCTTCCATTGCAGGAGCTCATATGAAGAAAGTGACTATGGAACTGGGAGGTCATGCTCCAGCAATCGTTTGTGAAGATGCTGATCTCGATGTTGCGCTGAATGTCCTAGTAGATAATAAATTTCGTAATGCTGGTCAGGTATGTGTCTCTCCAACAAGGTTTCTAGTTCACAAAAAGCACTACAATAATTTTGTTGAGCGTTTTACAGATATGGCTTCAAAAATTACTGTAGGTGATGGCATGGATCCTGCAACCAAGATGGGTCCTCTTGCACACGATCGTCGAATTGAGGCCATGGAAGGATTTGTCAGTGATGCAATTAGTAGAGGTGCGCAAATCACAACAGGTGGACAGAGAAAGGGTAATAAGGGTTATTTTTTTGAACCGACAGTGCTTACTGATGTTCCTATAGATGCACGAATTATGAACGAAGAACCATTTGGACCCCTTGCACCAATTTCCTCTTTTGATGATTTTGATACAGTAATTGCTGAGGCCAACAGGCTTGACTATGGTCTCGCCTCATATGCCTATACATCTTCTGCCGAAACTGCGGAAAAATTAGGGTCTTCAATCGAAAGCGGAATGGTCTCAATAAACCATCACGGTATTGCATTAATTGAAACACCATTTGGAGGAGTTAAAGATTCAGGTTATGGATCAGAAGGTGGCAAAGAAGGAATTGAGGGATATATGAATACTAAGTTTGTTTCACATAAAACACTTTAATGGATAACTAATCATGGAAGCAATACGAAACCTTATTGAAAGAACCTCATCCAGCCATTTAGCTTTGCCTATTCCTTCACGTGAAGAAATGAATACGATATATGCAGCTGCTCTAAGGGCTCCTGACCATAAAGGTTTAAAACCATCAAGATTTATTGAAGTTAGTGGTGATGGCCTTGAAAAACTATCCAATATATTTTCTAGTTTTGCAAAAATTAAAAATCCAGATATTGATCAAACTAAAATTGAAAGATACAAGAAGATGCCGTATCGTGCCCCATTAGTAATGGTGTTAGTTTCTAGTGTTGTAGAAAATAAAAAAGTTCCAGAAATTGAACAAATGATGTCTACTGCATGCGCCGCACAGTGTATACTTCTGGCTCTTAATGCACTTAATTATTCTGGTATCTGGCGAACTGGAGACTTATCTTTCAATAAAGAAATATCAAAATTATTGGGCTTAGATGACAATGAGTGCGTTATTGGTTATTTGTACATTGGAACTGATACCGGGCCTGTAAAGAATATAGAAGGTAATAATCTACAGGATTTTGTCTCTATATGGGACTGAATAACTCTGAATCCTAGATAAATAAAAAGGAATATAAAATCATGTTGTTTCAAATATCAAATAACCTAATTCTAATAGCTTTTGGTACAATGATATTCTTCTCATTCATCATTGCACCCGTAACATTTACAACTCTTGATGAGCAAAATGCAGGAAAGTTCATTAGGCGACTATTTCCTTTTTATTATGCTTTCAACCTAATAACTTTGCTCCTTAGTTTAATACTTGCTTTTTTTGATGGGTCATTTGCTGTGCGATATCATATAGTAATACTATGTGCTTTATTATTTGCATTCACCCTGTTTTACCTGATGCCAAAAATTAATACCTACAGAGATAATAAGAATAATAAAATGTTCAAAATATCTCATAGGCTATCTGTGGTTATTAACTTTATTCAAATTGCTTTATTAGGTTTGGTTGCGATTGGCTATTATTAGTATCAGATAGTAATTATAACGGATTGTTAGCCCTCAGTTATACTAACATCCACCATCAACTCTTCATCTCCATCATAGTTTGTTTTTGTGCCTCTAATTGTAGACGCATCTAGTGAATCAAAGCCAGCACAGACTCTTACGTAATTTTGATCAGTACATTTATGATATGTAGGGTCAAAACCAACCCAGCCCAAGTGTTCAATGAATATCTCAGCCCAGGCATGAGATGAGGTAATTGAATTATTTTTATCATATAAAAAACCGTTTATATACCTAGCTGGCATTCCACAGTATCTCGCTAGTGTAATAAGAATGTGCGCAAAATCTTGACAGACCCCGCGTCCTTTCTCTAGTGATTCCGATGCAGATGTATAAATTGAAGTTGAGTCCGTTTGATACTTTATTGACTTTGCTGAAATTTGATTTAATTGATGACATAGTGAAACATGATCTTTTGGATCACTTATTTTTTTAGATAAAGTTATAATTTTATTGGAAGGATTTGTTAAATCAGAGTATCTAATAAAACAGTGCGGGCTTACTTTTTCATTATGACCCTTTAAAATTCCTGAGAAATCTTTTGTTTCAATTTCGCCTTTTGCAATAATATTCTGCTCACCTTCAATATTCTTGTTTGTTAGTGAATAAGTTCTATGCCCCAAAGAGTCCATATATAAGTATTTTATTTTACCACGATCCACATTTATTGACCAATTAATGATTGATTGGTTTTTACAGGCAGTTGGATACAATCTCAAAGACTGAGATAGCCGAGGCACATTCTTATTATATAAATAGGTTGTTTTATGTAATATTTTAATTCTCATTGTATACCTCTAAAATATTTTTGATTTAAGAAATCATAGAGATCATTCATATCATCTAAGAAATTCAATAAAAACTCATGTAATCCATACTCTGTAATCGCTTCTGCAGTCTTATTTTTAAGTTTTTTAGAGATATCTTTTGCCTGATTATGTGCTTTGGATGAATGATTATATAAATTTACTAAACTGTGAAAATGTTCACTAATTTTCCCGACTGAAAACGCAAGCGACCTAGGACAATCCGTATTTAAAATTAGAAGATCAATTATTTTTGTGTAGCTATATTCGTTCGTGCCGTAAGCCCAATTATAAGCCCTATATGATGAAATTGATCTTAATAACATACCCCATTGGAATTGATCATTTTGGCTGCCAACATCCTCTGAACTTGGCAATAATATATAATATTTTACGTCAATTAATCTTGCTGTAAAATCTGCTCTCTCAAAATATGTTCCTATCGTCAGAAAATCATATCCATCGTTCAATAGCTGGGTATTCAGTATAGTTCCTCGAATTGTATTGACTTGTCTTTTCACTATATCAATGATCTCTAGTAGATTTTTTGGGTTATATTTTGCATTAATCAACTCAGAGAATTCATGAAAACTTGAATTAATTGCATTCCAAACCTCCAATGTAACTGCCGTCCTTGCGAGTCTGATATTCTCGCGTGCTTTAGTAATACAATTTATGACTGATGAATGGTTTCTTTTATCGAACAATAAAAAAAATTCAATTTTTTTTCTCTCAAAAATCTGGTTTTTTTCAATATACTCCGCCTTTGAACCAATTGATTCAAGAATAGCCTCCCATTCATTTCTATAGCCTTGTAACGTATTCGGCATAACAGACATTCGGTAGCCAACTTCTAATAATCGAATAGTTGCATCAGCCCTTTCTATATATCTGGAAAACCAAAATAAATTTTCTGCGGTTCTACTTAACATTTTATTCTGCAAGCACCCATGTATCTTTTACTCCTCCACCTTGTGACGAATTTACAACAAGAGAGCCCTTCTTTAGTGCAACCCTTGTAAGTCCTCCAGATACAAGTTTTGTAAAATTTTGCCCGACTAAACAAAAAGGTCTAAAATCGACATGACGTTGTTCTAAGCTTGATTTATTAAAAATTGGAACGGTAGATAAATTCAGTATAGGTTGTGCGATATAGTTTGATGGGTTATTTTTTATTTTATTTTTAAATTTATTAATATTATTTTTAGATGCTCTATCGCCGATTAACATTCCATATCCCCCTGCTCCATGAACCTCTTTTACAACGAGTTTTGTTATATTATCTAGAACATATTTTCTTTCATCCTCGATATGACATCTCCAAGTACAAATATTATCTAATATTGGACTTTCTCCCTGATAGAACCTTATGATATCAGGCATATAAGAATATATAGCTTTGTCATCTGCTAAACCACTTCCTGGAGCAGACAATATGGAAAGATTATGTGATTTATAGGAGTTAAACAGTCCCGGGATTCCGATTAAAGAAGAATTATCATATGATAGTGGATCTAAGAACTTATCATCGATACGTCTATATATAATGTCAACCCTCTTTGGTCCGGTTGTTGTCATCATATATGTTATACCGTCATCTACAAACAAATCTGTGCCTTGTACTAATTCAATACCCATTGTATCTGCAAGATAACTGTGCTCATAGTAAGCACTGTTCATTGGACCTGGGGTGAGTAAAACAACATTTGGCTCTCCATAACAGTTTTTAGGTTTTAAGCTACACAAAGTATTTAAAAGGTGTTGCGGATAACTATCTACTCCCTCTACCTTAATTTGCTGAAGAATTTCTGGAAACATACGCATCATTATTTCTCTATTTTCAATCATGTAAGAAACACCAGATGGTATCCTGCAATTATCCTCGAGAACCGAAAACCCCTCTTTACTAGTTCTAACAATATCTGATCCAATTATAGGTGCATAAATATGATGCGGCACATCAAATCCTATCATTTTAACGTCAAATGCAGGATTTTGATAAACAAGTTCTTTCGGAATTATACCAGCCCTTAAAATTTCCCCGGTATGATATATATCTCTCAGAAAAGCATTTATAGCTAGTGCACGTTGGACAATACCATCATTAATTTTTTTCCATTCAGCAGAAGATATAATTCGAGGAAACATATCAAATGGTATCAAACGTTCACGAGCATCAAGATCTGAATAAACGGAAAAAGTGATTCCTATATTTCTGATTGTTTCTTCTGCTTCTTGCTTTTTCTTTCTTATCACATCGGATGGTAAGTTACCCATAGCGCTGATTAGCTGCTGATAGTGTTTCCTAATCTTTTGATTGTGATATACTTCATTGAACATGGTTCCTCTATATATTTAGAGGTAGAGACATTTTTTGAAACGCGTTCCTTCGGTGTCTTTACCTACTTCCGACCAATATTGGTTGAACGATTAGCTTAATATTATAAATTACTTAAAAAAAATCAAGTGCTATTAAATATTTTTTTAAACTTACATAAACTAGATGGCTAAATATTAATTTCTGAGCAATTATATAGATGAACTTTTGCAATACATTCATCAAAAATTGGTTTAGCAATGGGATTATTTCCACTTGCAAACTCAATCATCTTCTCTTCATCATGAACAAATACCTTAAACATCACATAATTCTTCATGGGTGACACGGAGGGTAATGTTTTCTCAACAGTCGCAACTGTGGCACGAACACCAAGTCCTTCTTCAGACTGCATCCAACCCATAAATTTTTCGAAGACTCCCTCCCCCTCTTTGAAGAAGGCAATTGCCAACATTTCTTTTTCCATTTTTTACTCCATAATTTGTATTAATATATTTTATATGTAACTTTTTATATTAGCCAAGTCAATGGCATGAAATATTATATTTTTTAAGTCTCCAATAGTTATAGGGCCAGGCTGATAAAAAACCAAACAACAACATCATCGGTATTACCCACCAAGTTAATTTAGCTCCTCCGGTAAGCCCCCAGTCAATTGCGTTCATTGTCACTTCCATAGTTATCATAGATATAAAACTCATACCCATAGCTGTCTTTAATGCAGAAGTGAAATTAATACTCTGTCTTATCAAGATTATCGTTTCAAGTATTATACTGGTAATCAGGCCATTTATAACTGCAAGTGACATTATCCATAATGTTGGCCATAAAATTCCAGTATACTGGAAATAAAAAATTGTACCAAAGTCACCAATTGCGCATCCAACCAAACACCATTTGGTATTATTTGCACTTTTTTTCCATGTATGCTTACATTTCCAATTGAACTCGGATGTTTGAGTTATCATTTTATCGTAACTAATAAAGTTTTTATTTTTACAAGACGTACATACTAAAGATAATTAATAGTAAAGACATATTCAATCATTATATTATTTAATCTCAAATACATTGTATCGAATCAATTCATTAAATGTTAAATAAAGCAGTTACAAACATTTGAGGTTTCTCATGAAAAAAAATAAAGTTCTCTCACCATGTATAAATATATGCCAAACAGACCCAATAAATGGTTATTGTAGAGGCTGTGGTAGAACAAGAATAGAAATTGCATCATGGGGTAATAAGAAAACCTCAGACGAGTGGAAGAGGAGAAACCTAAAGGAAGCTGAAAATAGGTTAGTGGGAGTTCAGAGATCATTATTTGCTCAGGCCTATAGGGAAAAACACGAGAGACTTTACTCACAATCTTTAAAAAAATGAAAAGTGCTTTTTAATCAATCGACCAGTCAATTATCTCTTTATCGTGTTCTATCAAATAATCATTTGTTTTAGAGAAAGGTTTAGAGTTGAAAAAGCCATTGTTTGCTGAATATGGAGATGGGTGAGCACTCTTTATTACCAAGTTATCTCTTATATCGATATACTCACATTTGTCCTGTGCTTTTTTACCCCAAAATATATAAACTATATGTTTTCTATATTCATTCAATTTTTTAAGTATTGTATCTGTAAAAACTTCCCAACCCAGATTTGCATGTGAATTTGGTTTGTTTTGCTCAACACTCAGTATAGAGTTCAATAATAAAACACCCTGGTATGACCACTTTTCAAGATTTCCATGCTTCGGAATGTTAAACCCCATATCATTCGATAATTCTTTATATATATTTTGAAGTGATGGAGGTATTTTGACACCATGTCCGACTGAAAAACTTAAGCCATTGGCCTGACCATATCCATGATATGGATCTTGTCCTAATATAACAACTTTGACATCCTCAAATTTTGTTAAATCAAATGCACGAAACATAAATTTACTTGGAGGATATATAGACTTTCTCTTTGCTTTTTCATCCTTGAGGAACTTGCTAAGATCTCTCATATATTCTTTTGAAAATTCTTCAGTAAGTTTACTTTTCCAGGAATGCTCAATCTTTACTTCTCTTGTCATTACTCAAAAATTGATAATCTAACCAATAACCTCATCATTGCTTGCAGCTTCTCCATATACTTCTGGATTTAGGACATCAAATGGTCTTTTACCATCCAAGAATCTCTCAATATTATGGACTGCCCTCATAGCCATTTCATCCCTTGTCTCTCGCGCAGCAGAACCAATGTGTGGTGTCATGACAACGTTTTCAAGTTCAAAAAGTCCTTTTCTTGGTCCCGGATTTGCTTCTGGAACCTCAACTTCGTATACATCGAGACCAGCACCTAGTATCTTTTTATCTCGCAATGCATTTTCTAGAGCTTCTTCGTCTAATATTGGACCTCTGGATGTATTGATTAAAATTGATGTCGGCTTCATGAGCGATAGCAGCTCTTCTCCAACTAACCCTTTTGTGTCATTTGTCAAAGAAGTACATAAAACAACAATATCAGATTCCATAAATAGATCCTCAAGAGCTCTATATTCGGCATTTCCAAAGGTGATTTCTTCTGCAGGACTGAGCCTTGTTCGTTTGTGATAAATTACATTCATATCACAAGCTACTGCCCTCCGTGCAACCCCAGATCCCACGGCACCCATACCGACAATGCCAATGGTTTTCCCATAAAGACGTGAACCAAGAAAGGAGGTTGATTGATTTTGTGTCCACTCATTATTTCTGAGATATTCATGCGCCTCCGGTAATCTCCAGGCTGTCGCCATCAATAAAGCAAAAGTAAATTCCGCTGTCGTTTTACTTACGAAGTTTGGTATTCCACACAGTGGAACCTTTCTTTCCGAACAAGCTTTTTTATCAACAAAAGTTGCTTTCATATGCATTGCGGAAACTAATTTCAGAGGATTTGCTGCCATAATCACCTCCCGATCAAACTCTACTTCTCCGAGAGCATATAATATATCCTTATCTTTAACTTCTTTAAGAATTTCATCATGTGGCATTGGCCCATCGGTTCCTGTATACATAGTTACTTCCCCGATTGTTTTTAATTTTTCAAATGCAATTTCTGAAATTTTTTGAGGTATGAAAATCTTTACCATTTTTAGTCTCCTATTTTATAATTTCTTAAGCGTTTATCCAAAGGGTCTCATATTAGCAAAGTCTTGATCTTTGGATGTATTAAATTGTAATAATGCAGCGATTCCTTCGTCATTCTTTTCTTTGGCTTTTAAAATCGCAGCGCCAATTTGGTCCGGGTCGCTTATTGACATGGACCAGCCTCCGAGTGATTTCGCAATCTCAGCATAGTCGCCATCTAAGTCACGAGCGTTATATTTTTTATGGCTTGTTTTCATATGATTTGTCTCAATTGCCATTGTTGAGTTTCGAAAAACTATTGTAGTAATGGGTAGTTTTGCTCTGACTGATGTTTCAAAGTCGAGACCGGTCATACCAAAAGCAGCATCTCCCATGAAATTAACACAGAATTTATCGGGAGCGGCTAATTTTGCACCTATCATCAGACCAAGTCCAGTTCCAAGCTGATGGGACTTACCCCAACCAAGATATGACCGTGGACTGCCTGATTGATAAAATGGCATTATCTGGTATCTTGGGCTACCCGCATCGTGTGTAACTATAGCTTCATCTGGATTAATATTCTTCATAAATTCGGAAATTACCCTATATGGGTTTATGGGTTTATCTGATGAATTTAAATGCCTGCTCCATTTTTGAATATATTCCTGCTTAACTTTGGTAATATTTTCTGTAACATTGTCCTCAATATCTCTTCCAGATAGGTAACCCTTGCATGACTCAATGAGTTGTTCAATAATAAGTTTTGTATCACCCAATAGTGGGTGATCAATATTATAACTCTTATACAAATCTTGAGGATCATTTGTATTATGGATAATAATTTTTCCAGGCGGTACTGTTGTAACCATTGGGTGTCTTGTAAGACTCGTACCTAGTGCAATTACTACATCTGAGTCTCTTAGATATTCAAAAACTGTATCACTCATTACCCCTGAACCACTTCCAAGTGCAAAAGGATTATTTCTTTCAGAAATTGCGCTTTTTCCCTCCATGGTAGTCATCACGGGTATTTTTAATAACTGGGCAAAATCGGCAAGTTCATTCGTAGCCTCCGAGTATAGAACACCAGACCCTGCAATGATAATGGGTCTTTTCGCACCCAATATTATTTTTGAAACTTTTGAAATATCCTCATGAGATGCTGTACTCTTTGGAACTTCAATCTTTTTGTAGCTAACAAAAAGAGACTCATCACATTCCTGGTTAAGAATATCTTCTGGTATCTCAACCATTACTGGACCAGGTCGACCAATTTTCATATGTGAGATAGCTCTTCTCAACGCCTCTACAGATCTTTCTGGTGTTGTAATCTGTTCTATATATTTTGTTATACTTTCATAAGATTTTAGACTTGAGTACAATGGAAAAACTTTGTCCCTATCAAGTGGATGTCCAAGTGGTAAAATAAGCATTGGCGTTGAGTCACTATAGGCTGTTGCAACACCAGGATATGCATTTTCTGCACCAGGTCCATACTGCATTGCGAAGACTGATAATTTTTTTCCGTTTGTTACCCGAGAATATCCATCAGATATTCCAAGCCCGACCCTCTCTTGGCGACATATTATTGGTTTAATATCTTTTTCAGCTGCCGCTTCAATTACAGGTGTTGTAGGAAAACAGCTCAGGTACTCAAGACCTTCTGCTTTGAGAATATGTATTATTCCATCTACGACTTTCATATAATTACCTCAGATGAACCATCATTTTTAGATATTTAGGCATCTCGATTAATACCCACTCTTCTATCTACTTCATTAATAATATCATCTATGATACTACTGTCTTTTCCCATTTGATTTGCAATTAATTTTATAAGCTTATCAACTCGCTCTATGTTTTTAGCCCCTGCAAAAAGTGCCCTTGCGGCAGATGATGGTCTTATCAGACTTTCTGCCGCTGCTGCATATTTCTCAAAAGGAACTTGGTCAGAAGCAACTGCTCCAAGCTCGATAGCAATCTGTGATACCCAATTATATATCTGTTCTGACTTTATAATATCATTATGAACAGCTTCTTTTATTGCAATTGCTTGCTCTTGCTGAACACACCTATAATTTCCTGCAAGAAGCATACTCCACTTGGCAAGTGGTACAAAAATAGAGTCATGAACCTTCAATTTCACAGGAAGTCCTATATTTTCTCCGTCAAAATTATAGGTAATTTCTTCAATATCTTTTTGAAGATCTCTTAATATTTTTGTGTGGTCTTCTGAGTCGAACCTGGCTACTTTAAAATTAGTTGGAAGTCCAACTTGTAATACATTTATTGGTTCATCGGGTGGCCTAAATGCCTGAGGATCAGGACTACAAAGAGTAATATTAGCAGGGTCAAAATATTGCCAAACATCTGCCTTAGTATAAGCGTCAACCAACATTGATGTATCAAGATCTTTAATTCTTGCAATATAAGCTAAAGGGGGCATATTCATGATAGACATACACGGTAACTTTCTCTCACCGATTTGCTTTAATAATTTAGAGATAACATCGGCACTATATTGCGGTTCTTGCATGGCAAGGGCTACTAAATCATATTGATCCAATCTAATATCATCAGTTCCGATTGCGGCAAGTGAACCTTGACAATTCTTAGAGTTTAACTCAATTACAGTATCTTTTTCCCTGATCGGTAATCTAACTATTGCGCCATTTTCATTAATTGCTTTAACTTCATCGGGAAGACATACAAGATCAACCCTATGCCCAGCCATAGCCATCTTAATACCTAATAAGGAACCATATGAAGCTCCTAATATGATTATATTATAATGCTTATCCATTTATATCAAACTCCTATATTCTAAATGTTTTATTTAAGAAATATTTTTTTGGTAACATTAGATGTATCCCTTTATTACCATTAACAACTTGAGTTACTCGAAGATCGCCAACGTAACTTAATAATGTATAGGCATCCTCTCTAGAAATACCACAATGCAGATTTAAAAGTTCTATCATGGTCCTAGTAACAATCTTGACACACTCATCAAGATCAGGATCAAAAGCCATTGTAATTAAATAATCATCATTTTCTGCAAAAGGCCATACTATGCTCATATCTTTTCTTCTTGTAAGCCTGAACTCTCCCTTCATATCCATTTCTATAGCAGCGGTACAAATTTCTCCATCTCCCTGATTTCCATGACCATCACCAACAGAGAACATACCACCATCATTGAATACAGGTAAATATAGTGACGTTCCAGCCTTGAGTTCTTTATTATCCATGTTCCCCCCATTTTGTCTTGGAGGGACGGTTGGAATTCTACCCCAGCTTATTGGAGGTGCGGTACAAATAAGACCAAAAAATGGATCAAGATCAATCTCCATTCCCCACGGAGTTTTTGCTATTAAATTAGCCTTATCAATTTCTAGATATGTCATCTGTTTTTTCTGGAAATCATCGGGTAAGGCTCCCTTTAGAGGACTTACGCCTGTATAAGCCCACACTGAGTCTAATTCAATTGAGAGAATATCGACTTGCAAAACCTCACCAGATTTTAAGGTACTAATTTCAATAGGTCCAGTGCACATATGTCCACCCTGCAATGTTCCTCGGAAAGATTTAGAGTGTATATCCAATAAATCCTGTTTTACTGGATAAGGACAATTAGATGTAACTTCAGGAGGTCCTGACAGAGAGTTAATTGATATTACATCACCACTATTAATTTTTAGAATTGGTTCAATATCAGCAGATAGGTAGCCCCAATGTACGTTGGTATAATTTGCTTCAATTTTATGCATAATCTAATCCAGAACTTTATTTTCTTTTCACACCTGCTAATTTATCAGTGACTGCACAAACAGAGGCTGTATCTTCGTGCGCCATACCCATTGCAATTGCAGCCCTATGAATTTCTCCTGCAACAGAGAATAGAGGAGTTGGACAGGCCATCTGATCGGCATAATCTAGTATAACTGATATATCTTTTTTTGTTATGATATGATTTGCTGATACATTCTCATCATATTTACCCTCTACCATCATAGGACCCCTAACCTCGAACATACGTGACGTACCAGCACTTGATTTTATTACATCATAAACAAGTTGAGGGTCAATTCCAGCCTTTATCCCATATGTGATTGCCTCTGCAGATGAGACATTATGAATTACAACAAGAAGATTTGCAATGTACTTCATTTTTGATCCAGTGCCAAATTCACCTAAATAATGAACTTCTCGACCCATTTTCTCAAAAGCGGGCTTAATCTTATTAAAGGATTCTTCATCTCCACTTCCAAAAATTACCAAATCTCCAGCAGCTGCCTGATGACCGGTTCCACTCACAGGACAATCAAGAAGTGTAATACCTTTTGCTGCAAGTATCTCGCGGGCCCTTGTTTTATCGCTAATTTTTAAGGTACAAGTGTCAGCAATAATGACTTCTTTGCCTGATTGCGCAATTTCCTCTGCAACAGCAATGAGAGCATCTGGGTTTGGAAGCGAGGTAATAACTCTATCCACCTGATTTACGACATCTGTTGGTGATGAAGCTCTTGTTAACCTTGCATTTCCTTGTGCTTCAAATCTCTCCTCATTTAAATCGAAGCCAACAATTTCATAACCAGCTGCACTAAGATTTTTCGTGTATGCTGACCCCATTATACCAAGGCCAATAATTCCTATTTTTTCTGACATATTTGTATCCCCAAATTTGATTTTTTTATTTACAATAACGTTAAAAAATTGTTTTAATAGTAATTCGAACTTATCATAACTGATTGGTTTGAATTTAATAACGATAAGATTACATTAGAACAATTTATTTAATGGGGCAAATGATGATTAAAGATAAAATTGATGCAAGAGAAAAAAATTTCCCACACAAGGAATTACCAATAATGGATCTTGGTCCAATAATGGCAGGGGATAAATCTGGAATCAAAGAATTAGCTAAAGAATGGAAAAACATTGCTGAAACCTTAGGTTTTATGTGCTTAATCAATCATGGAGTAACTCAAGATAAAATCGAAAAAATGGAAGAGCAAATAATCCGCTTTCATGATCAACCAGTTGATTTTAAGATGAACATCAGAGTGAATGATCACCAAAGAGGATACATACCATCAAAAACAACAATTTTAAAACACTCAGAATATGAAGAACATACTAAAACAGATACAGTGGAATGTCTTGTTCTTGCAACCGACTATGCTGATGATCACCCAAATGTGATAGCGGGTAAACAATTTTTCTCCCAAAATCCTTGGCCTGAGCTTGACGGTTTCAAAGAAGATGTAATGGATTATTGGAATGGAATAATTAAAATGTGTAAGAAGCTGCTCCCTGTATGGGCAGAAGCTCTTGATGTACCAGAAGATTTTTTTGAACCACATTTTGAAGAATTGTATAGTTACTTTCGTTTAGCAAAGTACCCAAAAGTTGACTTTGTTGAAGAAAAAGAATTTGGATTGGGTGCCCATGCGGATACTGGTTTTATGACAATATTACCAATGGCAAAAGAACCTGGTTTACAAGTAATGGATACTAATGGTGAATGGTTCTGGCCGGTAATTCCAGAAGGTGCACTTATTTTAAACCTAGGACAATTCCTTGAAAGATGGACGAATGAGAGATTCAGAGCAACACCTCACCGCGTACTTCCACCTAAAAATAATGACAGGTATTCTCTAGCTTGTTTTGTCAATACAAGTTTGGATACAGTAGCACACAAAATACCCTCATGTGTTAGTGATGATAACCCAATGAAATATCCCGAAGAGAGCTACTGGGACTTTTACAAATGGTACCTACAGCAGACATATACACATTATGGTAAGGTTGCTGAAGAAAAACAATAAACTAAATAATACCTGACTTCTTCATGGTCAATATTTCATCCTTACTCAGATCAAGATAGTCTCTTAGAATTTCATCGGTGTGTTCACCATGCTTAGGTGGAGGGTATCTGTATGAAATGCTTCCTTCTTTCATTTTCATTGGGTTTGCGATTAGTTTATATGGCAACTTATCAGGTGCCGTTCCTGACATTTTGATTACCATTTCCCGTGCTAAAACTTGTGGATCTTTGAACACATCGTCAAGTGTATTTATTGCACAACAGCCAATATTGCTTTTTTCTAGTCTTTCAAGCCACCACTCTGTTGGATGCTGCTTTGTAATTTCGTTTAGTGTTTTGGTTACAACTTTACGATTCTTTACCCTATTGATTGCTTCGGAATATATCTTATCTTCTAAAAGATTTTCACATGAGGCAACTTTGCAAAATCTCTCAAATGTTGCATCATTACCAACAGATAATACAAAATATCCATCCTGTGACGGCATAACCTGATATGGTAAAATATTGGGATGTTGATTCCCTAAGCGTTCTGGATTTTCATTAGTCGCCAAATAATTCATACCTTGATTTGCAAGCCAAGCTACATGAGCATCTAACATCGAAATATCTAAGTGTTGACCTTCATTAGTTTTATCTCTGTGCCTTAAAGCAGCAAGAATTGACACAGTTCCATACATCCCAGCCATCAAGTCAGCAATAGATACACCGACTTTCATTGGTTCCCCTTTTGCATCACCTGTTAAACTCATGACACCACCCATTGCTTGAACTAGGGCATCATATGCTGGTCTTTTGGAGTATGGGCCTGTCTGACCAAAGCCGGTAATAGAACAATAGATAAGACTGGGAAATTCATTTTTAAGTGTATCATAATCTAAGCCATATTTTTCTAATGTACCTACTTTAAAATTCTCAACTAATATATCTGACTTAGCAATTAGTTGCTTTGCAATATCCTGCCCCTCTGGAGAATTAAGATTTAATGTGATAGATCTTTTATTTCTATTAGTACCTGAAAAGTAAGCGCTTTGATCTGTGTCTTTGCCGTTTTCATCTTTCATAAAAGGTGGTGCAAATTTTCTTGTATCATCTCCATTTTCCACCCTCTCAACTTTAATTATGTCAGCTCCTAAATCTCCTAATATTTGAGTGCAATGCGGACCCGCTAAAACGCGCGTCAAATCAAAAATCTTAATATCCTTTAATGGTCCCATTTTTCATCCTGTAAAAAATTCTTAAAAACTTTATAATTAATAATATATTGAAAAAAAAATAGTATATAAATGTTAAAGAAGAAATAAAAAGTAGGAAAATAATGAATTTACTCACAGATCGCTTAAAATATGAAGCGAGTATCGATAGACCTAAGATGAAAGGTCCAAATGGCTCGAAAATAATTGTCTGGACTACAGTTAATGTAGAGTTATGGAATATCATACGACCTATGCCAAGAAATGCTTTACCTCCACCAATGGGTAATCAATTATTACCAAACGTGCCAAATTGGTCTTGGCACGAATATGGAAATCGTGTTGGATTTTGGAGACATTTAAATGCTCTTCAATCAAGGGATATTCGTGCAACTCTCGCAATAAATGGGCATGTTTGTTCAAAATACCCAAGAATTGCAGAAGCTGCCCTTGAAGCCGGGTGGGAGTTTATGGGTCATGGGTACGAGCAACAACCCCAACATTCCCTAGATAATGAGGATGCAGAAATTGCTGCGGCTGTCGAGGAAATAAAAACTTTCACTGGTAAGCAGCCAATTGGCTGGGAAAGCCCCGGACTAACTGAAACTGAAAACACACTAGATCTATTGAAAAAAAATGGAGTCGAATACGTTTGTAACTGGCCTATGGATGATTTACCGACAACCTTAGAGACCAAATATGGACCAATGCTAACACTACCATATCCTCTAGAAACAAATGATATTGTTATACATATTATTCAACATCAACCTGCAAATATCTTTTATCAGCAGTGTAAAGAAACATTTGATAGATTATATATAGAAAGTGATGAAAATATTAAAATTATGGCTATAAGTATGCACCCATACCTTACTGGAACACCACATCGTATTGGTCATGTTGAAAAATTATATGATTATATAAATCAGCATGATGGTGTTATTCATATGACTGGGGAAGAAATATATCATTGGTATAATTCTGAAATGAAAGCCGGGCAGACATAAAAACTATGGACAGTGCTAGCTCATTTAATAATAAAGTAGTCCTCATAACTGGTGCTGCGCGAGGTATTGGCAAAGCTACAGCAATAGAGTTTGCAAAAAATAATGCAAGAGTTATCGCTGTTAGTAGGACAAAAAATGATCTACTTGAATTACAAAGTCAGTTTCCAAAAAATATAGAAGTTTGGAATTTCGATATAACCGGTGACGAGTTTTTTGCAAAAATGGAGTCATTGGATCGATTAGATATATGCATAAATAATGCTGGAGTAAATAAGCCAAAGCTTATTGAAGATGTTGACGATGCCACTCTTGATTTAATGCTTGACCTGAATATTCGAGCAACATTTCGTACATCTAAAATTGCAGTAAAATTAATGAAAAAGATTAATCAGGGGGTAATAATAAATGTTACATCCCAAATGGGGCATGTTGGTTCACCTTCCAGAACGGTTTACTGTTTAACTAAGCATGCAGTTGAGGGACTTACTAAAGCTCTTGCCGTCGAAGTCGCACCGTCAAATATTAGAGTTTGCTCAATTGCACCAACTTTTGCTGATACCCCCATGACAAAACCGATGTTTAAAGATGAGAATTTCAAAAATTTTGTCTATGGAATGATTCCAATGAAAAAATTAGTTGATGTTCAGGATATTGTAGATGGCATATTGTATTTGTGCTCACCAAAGGCTAAGATGATAACTGGAACAAGTTTATTAATAGATGGTGGCTGGACTGCGCACTAAAAATGGGAGAATTCGAATGGATATTAAGGTAAACCTCGAGGCTATAAAAAAAGCATCTGAAGACTTATCAAACTGGGGACGATGGGGCAAAGATGACCAAATAGGTACATTAAACCTAGTGAGACCAGATGATATAATAGAAGCTTCAAAACTTATAAAAAAAGGGAAGGTTTTTTCCTTGGGAATACCTCTTGATAGAGACGGACCGCAAAATGGTTTATTTGGAGGTAGATTTAACCCTATTCATCAAATGCTAGCGACGGGTACAGATGCTGTTTGTGGAAGACAAGACTGGAATAAGATAAGATATGCTGATGATACAATAAATCTATGCGTGCAAGGTGCTACTCACTGGGATGCACTAGGTCATATCTTTTATGAAGATAGAGCCTACAATGGACATGATCCGAAAAATATAGATGTGACTGGTTTAAATGTTCTTGGAATAGAAAATTCTAAAGATAAAATGAATGGTCGTGGGGTACTTCTAGATATCGCTCGTTTTCGAGGCGTTGATTGGCTTCAAGATGGAGAGGGTATTTCCAATGATGAGCTTGATGCGTGTGCAAAAAAACAAGGTGTTGAAATTAAAAAAGCAGATTTTGTGATTGTACGTACAGGTCAAATGGAAAGATGTTTAAGCGAGAATACTTGGGGAGGATATGCTGGAGGTGATGCACCAGGGGTTAAATTTGAGAATTGTTATTGGTGTCATGAAAAAGAAATAGCTGCCATATGTTCAGACACATGGGGTGTTGAAGTTAGACCCAATGAGACATCAGAAGCAAATCAACCATGGCATTGGGTTGTGATCCCTGCAATGGGTCTCTGTATGGGTGAAATATTTTATCTCGAAGAGTTAGCAAAAGATTGTGCAGATGATGGTGTATATGAATTTTTCTTTTGTGGACCACCTCTTATCATTACGGGTGGAACTGGATCACCAATAAACCCACAGGTCTTTAAATAAATGGAGTTCTTAAATTGCTAAAATATATAAAAGAAAGTAAACCAGATAGCATTATATCAGAGGATAAACAATCAATAGAGGATACAGTTCATTCGATTCTAAGTGATATAAGAAAGAATGGTCACACTGCTGTTGAAAATTACTCAGAGAAATTTGATAAATGGCGACCAGAGTCATTCAAACTTTCAAAAAAAGATATAGAAGACTCAATTTCACAATTAAATAATAGTGATATCGAGGATATAAAATTTGCGCAAAGTCAAATCAGAAACTTCGCATTAAAACAACTCGCTACAATGAACGAGTTGGAAGTTGAAACATTACCTGGTGTTTTTTTAGGGCATAAACATATTCCCATTGAGAATGTTGGATGCTACATCCCTGGAGGAAGATATCCAATGGTTGCTTCAGCCCATATGAGTATTCTTACAGCCAAGGTTGCTGGTGTTAAAAGGGTTATCGCTTGCGCACCACCCCATAATGGTGGGGCCCATCCCGCAACTATTTCAGCTATGCACTTTGCAGGTGCAGATGAGATATATTTAATTGGTGGCGTTCAAGCAATTGGCGCGATGGGTATTGGGACTGAAATGATTAAACCCGTGAATATGATTGTGGGACCGGGTAATTCTTTTGTCGCAGAAGCAAAAAAGCAAATGTTTGGTGAAGTTGGAATAGATTTAATTGCGGGACCTACCGAAACATTGGTTATTGCTGATGAAAGTTCTGATGGAGAAATATGTGCCACAGATCTATTAGGGCAAGCAGAGCATGGGCCAACATCTCCAGCTATACTAATAACAACTTCGGAAAAGCTTGCTCAGGATACCTTAACAGAAATTAAAAGGCTATTGGACATATTGCCCACATCAAATATTACAAAAATATCTTGGGAAAATTTTGGTGAAATAATTTTATGTAAAGATGAGGAAGATATGTTAATTGAAGCAAATAAATTATCTTACGAACATGTTCAGGTGATGACCAAAAATCCAATATTCTTTCTAGATAATTTAAAAAACTTTGGTTCCTTATTTCTTGGAGAAGAGACTAATGTGGCATATGGAGATAAGGTCATTGGGACAAACCATACACTGCCAACTAAAAAAGCTAGCAGATATACTGGTGGTTTATGGGTTGGAAAATTTCTAAAAACTTGTACCTATCAGAGAATAGAAAATAAAAATACATCCGCTGAAGTTGGAGAAATATGTTCAAGATTATCTCTTATTGAGGGATTTGCAGGGCATGCAGAACAAGCAAATATTAGAGTCAGGAGATACTCTGGGAAAAATGTACCATATCCTAAAGAATAATTTAACTTGCTAACTTGTGATAAGGAGCTTGCAGCCCTTCCATGACCTTTGGCATAGTCTTACCAACATCAAGAATAGGAAGCCCATGGGTTGGAGCAATACATTTTATTCCGAGTTCATCCACCAATTGTTCCATGCGCTTTGTATAAATTTCCATATCTACAAAATTTGTCCAGAATAATGCGAGCTCTGCAAATACTGCTGATACATCAAATAGATCCAATGAATCTGCTTCTTCAGCGATCATACCGCAATGCCCATCCCAATGATAATGACTATATGCAAATCCGTCTGCGGGAAACAATAGCATTTGTGGCGATATATATCCCCATAAAGAAGTTCTCATATCACGTACAACTGGTTCCGCAGCAATAAATTCCATTCCACCCAAGTCAATCCTATCACCGACCTCCATTGCCTTAAAGTTAGCTGCATATTTCGGAAAAGCCATATGATAGTCATTAATATCACCATGGACCTCGACTTCTGGGTAGATATTTAAAAATCTACCCACACCACCTGAATGAGGTGTTTCCTGATGTGTAATAAATATATATTTTAATGGAATTTTCTTCTTTGACAAAATTCCTTTTATTTGTTCATGAAGCTCATTAAAATCCTTAGGATGACCTGTTTCCACAAGAAGAGCAGATTTTTCTCCAACAACAAGATAGGATGAATTATAGGAATGATATATTTTTCCTTGATATCTTTGCTCAAGGCAATCCCCTAACCAAAATATATTATTTAGTATTTCTCTTGGTAATTTACTTTTTGACATTCTTCACCTCACATGATTTCTAGGAACATATTGCGCTATACTATTTGATTTATCAAGCTCTAATAATATTTCATCAAGAAAATTAAATTGTTTCATTACTAGATCTTTTCCTTGAAATATTTTTCCATATCCCGGCGCTATTGTTTCAATATCGTACGAATTAAATACTTTTTTTATATTCTCTCTTAAAAGTCTTGTTTTAGCTCCTTCTAGCCACCAATACCTAGTGTTTAATAAGAATGACTTTATAAAACTTGATGATATTTCATTATCAATTGAATTAATTATCCATTCTTCACTATTTGTCTCTGCAATCCCATAATTAAACATGTCTGATGAATATAATATTTTCGTACTCTTATCATATATCCATGAGGTGTTAATAAGTCTTATCGGAGCGCTCATTATGTCAATATGTCGTCCAGAACCCTCTCCAACCTCACAGTTTACCATGCCTCTTACAATCGTTGTTGGGATATCCTTTAGGCTTAAGTCCCGCTCTTCATCTGTAAAGTCAAACCAATCTGCCCCTTCAGGGTGCGGAGAATAATAGCCAATTACATTAAAATTCTGTGAAATAGCTTTCACATTTCCAACCGACATAAATTCATTGATGCGAAGTGGTATGATGGATAAAGGAATATCTGGACCGAGTAAGGATTTTAATTGATCTAAGACATTTTTTTGATGATATAAATAACCCGTATCTAAAAGAAATGCTCCATTTTCTTCTTTAAGTAAATAACAATTTAATGGAACATACCCACCTTGATTCGGAGGATACGCACTAAGTCTGCCATCAAGTTTTACAATATTTTGTATTGAAAAGGCTTTATTAGATGAAAGTTCTATTATATTATTTTCCAAGATCATCTCCATGCAATGACTTACGTACTATTATCATCATTCAGATCAAATTATAAGTTAAAAATATTTTGTATTAGAAAAATTAATGAAATTAAATTCGGAAAATCAATATATTGAAAGAAATAAAGGACCATTTTACGCGGTTCTCTCATCATTTTTTTATGGAATTAATAATCCTCTTGCCGCATATAGCATTCAGAATGGAATTCCAACTATTTTTTCAGTCATTTCCAGAGCACTATTTATGTTTATTTTCTCAATAATATTAGCTATTTCTGGAAAATTTAGCTTTAATATCCCGAGGGAAATCCGTACACACGTCGTGATTATGACAATTTCAACCGCAATAATCAATTTATGCTACGTGGGATCTGTAAATTTTATTCCTGTTTCACTTGCTGCTATAATATTTTTTACATTTCCTATCCAAATTTTACTGGTAAGTATTCTCCGAGGTATGCATGACATAAAATTGATAGATGTTCTTATATTTTTAATTGTATTTATTGGGCTTATACTTGTTATTGTTCCAGATTTGAACAATATAAATCCCATTGGAATTTTACTTGCAGGAATATCAAGTATAAGTGCTACCTTTTTATATTTCTCCTCAGGAGTAGCTTGTAAAAAGTCGAGCCCGATTATACTTGGCTTCTGGGTACACCTCGGTACAATGCCAATACTGATAATAGCTTATATAATATTATCACCCAAAATTAATACTGAGCAATTCTCAATTTTCCTACCTATTATTATTCTCTCGGTATGTTATATTGGTGCTTATTGTTTCCAAATGTTATCTCTCAAATATACATCTGCAGTAGTTTCTGGATTATTTTTTAATACAGAACCAATATTGACCGCTATAGCAGCTGCAATCATTCTAGATGAGCGACTTCTTATGCCTCAATATTTTGGTGGTATATTAATATTTGCATCGTTAGTTTTTGTGAGTTTAAGGAAATAGATTAAATTACTAAATAAGCTCTAATGTACATATTATAATATCATCCTTCTCATCTTTCATTGATATTAGCCGACATTTACTATCTTTACAAAATAAAGGTAAATCAACTTTTATCATTGGATCAGATGCTTTTACATGTAAATAGTCACCTTTTGAGAGAGTCTCTATTTTTTTTTTTATTTTTAAGATTGGAATAGGACATCTATACCCAACTAAATCAATCTCATATTGTGCATTCATTTATATACCAAACATTCGTTCGAATAATAAAACTATTATATATTTCTAATAAAATATACTTTATTTATTAATGTTACTCAGTTAAAATTAACAGATTAAATTAGTTTTGTCTTATTTGCATAAGAAATATTAACTAAAAATAAGTATGAATAAAAAATGCAGTATTTTGATTTAAATGAAATTGGTATGCTAGTACTTCGTATTGCCGTGGCATATATTTATTTGCATGGCGCATATATGATTGGCTCTACAAAAAAAAGGAGGCAGATTGGAATTCAAAGAACAAGCATCCTTTTTGGGGATTTAAATAGCAATAAATACCATCAAACCCTTACAATTCTTGCCTTCCTGTCCGCTTTATCTTTTATGACTATTGGAAGCCTGCTCATTTTAAGCGGTATATCTATTAAGTTAGGTGCATTAATGCTTATCATCTTTACTATCCCTGCCATACTTGTCCATAAACGAGAGTCCATGAAGTCTCATCTATTAGCAGAGCGCATAATAAAAGGCTGTAATGGTACTATTCATGAAGACGTTCACTTGCTTGCCAATTTTAGTCATGCAGGACATAGGTCTTCTGGTAATAAAAATTATATGCTACTTGCGGTTAACATTTATCTATATCTGATGGATAATTCAATTGGCCTTATAAATATATTTATTTAATCTTGACTAAATTAACCAATGTTTTTTCCAATTTCCAGTGATGGGGTTAATACATTTGGATCAATTATCAGCTCAATTAATGTTGCTTTTTTATTATTTTTTGCCCTTTCAAAATTTTCGTAAAAATCCTCTGTATCTGTAATCCTAATCGCATTCAATCCATATGCGTTTGCAAGGGCAACAAAATCTGGATTTTTTATACTTGTCCCAACTACTCTCTTTGGAAATTTTCTTTCCTGATGCATCCTGATTGTTCCAAGCTTTTCATTATTAATTATGATAAATATAGGGTTCAAGTCATTCTCGATTGCATTTATAATCTCTTGCCCAAGCATCATGAAACATCCATCACCGTTAAAAGATACAACTGTTTTTTTTGGGTAAACAAGTTTTGCAGCAATGGCAGCTGGAACAGCATATCCCATAGAACCTGCAGTAGTGACAAGCTGTGATCCAAGATTACGATATTGATAGTATCTATGCACCCATTGGGAATTATTTCCTGAACCTACAATTATAATATCATCATCTGCGAGGGTATTATTCAAATATCCTATTATTTCTGAAAAATTTAAATTACCACTCATCGGAGTTGGTTTAATGTAATCAATATATTCTTTTCTTGCCTTGAGACACCAATCTTTCCATACAGGATTTTTAATCTGAGGTAAACTTGGTAGGAAATTAGAAAATTCTGACATCCCGCTATTAATGGCTATATCAGGATAATAAACTGATCCAATTTCTCCTATACCTGGATGCACATGTACTAAATATTGATCCATTTTTGGAACATTCAAGGTTGAATAGCCTTGGGTTGTCACTTCACCAAGTCTTGCACCCAATGACAGAATAAAATCACTATCTTGAATCCTTTTTTTTGTTTTTGATGAAATTGCATAACTTGAATGTCCAATATAATTTTCATTTCTGTTATCAAATCTATCTTGAGCTCTATATGAAGTTAAAACTGGAATTGAATTCTTATTTACAAAATTCGTGACCTTATTGATTGCTTCTTGTGACCATGTATTTCCACCAATAATTATAATTGGTTTTTTTGCGATTTTTAATTTATCAAAAAATTTATTCACATCTGCAACAGATGGACTAGCTTGAACTATTTTTGCTGCAGGCGTCGTTTTTGCTATAACTTCATCAATCAGCATATCTTCAGGAAGTGATAAAACAACTGGCCCCGGCCTACCCGACTGACTAATATAAAAAGCTTTATTTATAAATTCTGGAATTCTATTTGCATCATTTATTTCTGCCACATATTTTGCCATGGGTTTGAACATTTCTTTATAATCAATCTCCTGCTGAGCCTCTCTGTCCCTCTCATTTCTTGACACTTGTCCTATTAATAGTATTAACGGCGTAGAGTCTTGATATGCCGTATGAATCCCGTTTGAAGCATTGGTCGCCCCTGGTCCTCTGGAGACTAGACATATTCCTGGTTTGTTTGTTAATTTTGCATAGGCATCAGCCATATTCGCCGCCCCGGATTCATGCCTTGTCGTAATTAGTTTTATCTGATTGCTATGGCTATAGAGCCCGTCAAGTAAACCAAGGTAACTCTCCCCAGGAACACAAAATATTGTATCAACACCATTAATATTCAGCTGATCAGCAAGAAGATGACCTCCAATTTTTTTATTTTCTATATTCATACTAGCTCCTAAAATATTATATACTTCTTATTAAACCACCATCTACTCTAAAGTTACTTCCACTTATATAACTTGCCTTCTCACTTGCAAGAAAACAGACCACATCTCCAAATTCTTCAGGTTTTCCGAGTCTTTTTATAGGTATTTCGGATGATGAAATATCAATGGCTTCCTCATATGAAATTCCTGCCTTATCAGCCTTGGATTGGTTAATTTGTAAAGTACGATTGGTTAATATCCTTCCGGGCATTATGGTGTTTACGGTGATACCATATTGCGAAACTTCATTTGATAAAGACTTCATATACCCAGTTATTGCTGGCCTGAGCGTATTTGATATCAGCAGATCATTTATTGGCTGAACAACTCCAGATGAGGTTATTGTAATTACCCTCCCCCATTTATTTTCCTTCATATAATCTAACAAATTATCAGTAACTTTAATGGTATTTAGAATAATAGAGTTAATATATTTTTCCCAGTAATCAGATTTAGTATTTGATGTATTAGATGGCGGAGGACCACCTGTATTATTAATTAGAATATTAAAATCACTAGACTTGATATTATTTATAAAGTTATCAATTTCATTACTATTTGTCATATCAAAACAAGCATATTCACATGATACTCCAAAATCTTTTTTGATTTCATTTCTGGCACCTTTAAGTTTTTTTTGGTCACGAGATATTAAAAAAATCTCAGCACCTTCAGCAGCTAAACTTCTTGCAGCTGCCAAACCCAAGCCTGAAGACCCACCAAAAACTAACGCTTTTTTTGATTTTAAGCCTAAATCCATAAAATAGCCTCTTTTATATGGTGCCCCTGGCCGGACTCGAACCAGCACGCCCTAAAGCAACAGATTTTGAATCTGTCGTGTCTACCAATTCCACCACAGGGGCATAAAAAATTATTTTTGGAACTTTTATCTATAGTGCTTGTTCGTCTGTTTCACCAGTTCTAATTCGAATCGCCGTTTCAATATCCCAAACAAATATTTTACCATCACCTATCTTTCCGGTTTTTGCAGTTTTAGATATTGTTTCTATTACTTTTTCTTCGATAGAATCCTCAACTACCAGCTCGATTTTGAACTTTGGAATATAATTTATTTGATATTCGGCTCCTCTATATATCTCAGTGTGCCCTTTTGTTCTTCCAAAGCCTTTTGCTTCTGTTACTGTCATACCCATGATACCGACCTCATTCAAGGACTCTCTGACATCGTCGAGTTTATGGGTTTGAATAATTGCTGTTATCATTTTCATAATATTACTCCAATTCTTATAATTTATAACCTGTCTCACCATGAGCTTTATAATCGAGGCCTTCAATCTCATCCTCATCATCAACTCTTAGTCCGGTCACCTTTTTCGTAATCAGAACTATTGCTGTTGTCGCAAGAACTGTCCAGATTACTGTGGAGATGATTCCTGTTGCTTGAACAACAATTTGGTTGAATACTGAAACCCCCTCACCAAGACCTACTCCTGCAAATATGGGTAATATCAGAATAGCCACAAGTAATGTTCCTGTTGCACCGCCAACACCATGAACTGCAAATACATCCAGAGAGTCATCAAGATTAAATTTAACCTTTACAAGGTCAACGCAGTAGTAACAAACTATGCCACCAGCCAGACCACAAATGAATCCTCCCATTGGACCAATAAAACCAGAGGCAGGAGTTACCGTTGCAAGTCCCGCGATTGTTCCTGTAACTAGACCAACTAAGCTAGGCTTACCGAACCTTAACCATTCTATAATAAGCCAGACTAGAGATGCAGTTGCAGCTGATATGTGAGTAACAAGTAAGGCCATAGAAGCATCTGTTCCAGCTGTAAGTGCGCTACCTGCATTAAACCCAAACCAACCAACCCATAACATTGAAGCACCTACCATAACCATCCATGGTGCATGCGGTGGCTGTATTTGATCAGGATAGCCAGATCTATTTCCAAGCATTTTTGCAATTACTAAAGCTGAAACACCAGCGGTCACGTGAACGACAATTCCCCCAGCAAAATCATATACGCCAAGTTCAGAAAGCCATCCACCACCCCATACCCAATGGCAAACAGGAGCATAAACAAGTACAAGCCATAATGATGTTATCATTAGCACTGCCCCAAATTTTATTCTTTCTACGTAAGCTCCTACTATTAATGCGGGTGTTATAACTGCAAATGTCATTTGGAATGAGAAAAATAAGGACTCCGGTATTGTTCCTGACACAGAGTCACGCGTCACATCTGATAAAAATACCTTTGACAAATCGCCAATGTAAGCGCCGTCTCCAGAAAATGCCAATGAATAACCTATGGCTAACCAAATTACTGAAGCCAAGCAGCAGATTGCAGCACAATGCATTAAAACTGATAATATATTTTTTGATCTAACTAATCCTGCATAGAACAGAGCCAAACCTGGCATAGTCATAAAAAGAACTAATGCTGTTGCAGTCAAAATCCAGCTAGTATCACCTGAGTTAATCATATTTTACTCTCCCATATCCTAATATAAAGATAATTATGCCTAATTCTTGATTGATAATCAATCAGATTTATCTCATTATGAAAGTAGTCCATATTTTAATGAAAGAATTTTGAGTATTATACAATTGCTAAAAAGAAAAATTCATATTTTTGAAAATTATGCTAATGAAAAATTCATTGCAATTTATATTTCTATCTTTGCAATGACAGAAAGTATCTTTAATCCATTGCCTGTTGAGCTCTTACTTATCCCTGCTACGCTGAAATATAGAAAAAAATATATTCAAATAGCAATCCTAGCTGCAATAATGTCGACTTTAGGTGCATTGATTGCTTATATGATTGGGCTTTATCTAGATAAATTAATGCTTAGTAGATTTATTGATTTATCTATTTACCAGAATGCTTATCAGAAATATGGTTCATTTATCATTCTTATTGGAGCGATAACGCCCTTCCCTTTCAAAATTGTTACAATTGCGAGCGGGGTATTTAAGTTAAATATAATTCACTTGCTTCTTTTTAGCCTTCTTGGTAGATATGCCAGATATCAAATAATAACATACCTCACCTATTACTTAGGGCCAAAAATGATTGGTATATTCAAAAAAATCAACCAACAAACAAAAAAATATACAATAGTCATACTTATAGTGATAATACTATTTATTAGCTTAATTATATTTTATAAATATTGGATTTAAAATGTACTCTAATTCATCTATTTCAGCAATCTTAGGATTTTATAGTGTCCTTATACTAATAAGTGTATACTTTTTGGAGTTCGTGATGGGGTTTAAGCCTTGTGATCTATGCACTATCCAGCGTTACCCATATTTTATTCTAATTATTCTTGCTATCGTATTAAATTTACCGATAAATAATATTAAAAGTATCCATAATTTAATAGTCCCAATTGTTATAATTTCCTGCATAATGGCTGGACTATTTATCTCAATATATCATTTTGGTATTGAAAATCAATTATGGAGAAACCTATCATCCTGCTCTGACCAGTTATTGGGTAAAAATATAAATACAAATAATCTTTTAATAAATTTAGATAAAATAGAGCCAAACTGTTCAGATCCTGTAAAAATATTTGGGCTATCATTATCCAGCTATAATGTGGGTTCAAATTTTTTAATGCTATTGTTTGTTATATATAGTTTTTTTATTATCAAAAACAAAAAAAACTAATCTTCTTGTAATAAATCTGCTAGGTAATCTATCAAATAGTCAAGCTCCTCAATGTTTATACTATGAGCTAAATTATTAAATGATTTTGAGGTATGTTTTATATCACTTTGTCTTAGATTGTTTATCGCTTTATAATAATTCTCTATTGGTAAAACACTATCATCTTCTCCATGAAGCAAAAGTAAATTGGGCTGATTTTTTCCAACTATATCTATTTTGTCAAGAAGTAAGCCTGATAAACTGACTACCAGAAGAGGTTTATCTGGCAGAGTTAACCCGATAGCTAAAGCAAGCATCCCACCCTGGCTAAAACCACATAAAATAACATCTTCGATTTTTATACCACGTAACTCAATCTGCTCAATGATAAACCCGTGGTATAACTTATCTACGGCATTCTGCACATCTTTACTGAATACATAATTCCTCTCCTGAGATAGATGAAACCATTGGTATCCAGAGGGGTTAACAGCGCAAATTTCTAATCCATTTGGGCAAATAAAATCAAGGCTTGGTATATTTTTTTTTATGTAGCTACCAATTGGCTCTAAGTCTTTTCCATCAGAGCCATAACCATGTAATAAAATTAATAATTTTCTTTTCTGTGATACCATAAAATATATATTGCAAATAATTTTGTATTATAAAGACTATATCTTTTATTAAATATAAGATACTAACAAAAAATTTTAATGATTATTCTTTGAAAATAGTATTTTGAGTGTTTATATGCTTTATATTAATGAGATAAAATTATGAATGGGTTTTTAAATATAATAATTACAATATCGGTGCTTATCGTTGCGGTTATATTAATTATTGGTTTAACTAATATGCTGAAGAGTGGCAGTGCAAATAGATCTCAAAAATTAATGAGATTAAGAATTATTTCACAATTTATAGCCATCATTTTAATTATGATATTTTTTTATTTTAACTACTAATTATCGAAGGAAACTACAATCGTCATTTTAAATAAAATATATACGAAAACTGGTGATGATGGTTCGACGGCACTTGGAAATGGTTTAAGAATACCAAAATATGCGAAAAGAGTCAGTGCATATGGTTCTGTTGATGAACTTAATTCCTTTATTGGCCTCGCACGTTCTTTCATCGAAAACGGCGAATTAAAACTAATTGATCAAATTTTAGCTACTATACAAAATGATTTATTTGATCTTGGAGCTGATCTTTGCATTCCGGATAATGATAAAAATTCGGATAGCCTACGAATCGTGAGTAGCTATATCAAAGGGCTTGAGGAAAATATAGATTTGCTAAATAAAGATCTAAATCCACTAAGATCCTTTATTTTACCTGGTGGTTCAAAAGTGTCTTCATACCTTCATATAGCAAGAACAATTGCTAGACGATCTGAAAGAGAGATGGTAGAACTTAATCAAGTTGATAATGAGCACATAAGCAAAGAGTCTATACAATACATCAATAGATTATCCGATTTTTTGTTTGTTGCGGCAAGATATGTGAACCTAAAACTGAATTCTGACGATATACTCTGGGTTCCCGGTGATAATTATGAAAAGTAATGGAGCTAAAATATGAAAATTCTTGTGCCAGTTAAAAGGGTCGTGGATTATAATGTCAAAATTAGGGTTGATAAGGATACAAACTCGGTAGACCTAAATAATATAAAGATGTCAATGAATCCATTTGATGAAATAGCTGTTGAGGAGGCTATTAGACTGAAAGAAAAGGGGCATTGTGATGAAATTGTTGTTGTATCCATTGGACCCGAGCAATGTAAAGAGACTATTCGTAATGCATTAGCAATGGGAGCAGACAGAGGAATTTTAATTAAAAGCGAGCATTCT
>ERZ802830.424-NODE-424-length-41920-cov-9.36496_pt1 | contig 41920 bp, 40 predicted proteins | sample MGYA00345654_ERZ802830 | MGnify/ENA primary metagenome ERZ802830 (study PRJEB30503, sample SAMEA104212375) | marine metagenome | biome: Westerlies Biome; feature: [SRF] surface water layer (ENVO:00010504) within the epipelagic zone...; material: water... | reverse complement strand
TGCTCATTATTATCATAATGCAGGACATGCTCTGTTAAATGCTGAAGAAGCACCCCTCCTACACCATGAACAATACATTTAGGTGAACCTGTCGTCCCTGAAGAATACAATATATATAGAGGATGATCGAAAGGGAGCGCTTCGAATTTTATTTCAACTTTATCTTTAATAAGATTCGACCAGCAAATTGCATCTTTTAAAATATTTTTTGAATCAGTCTCCAAAAATGGAACCAATAGAGTATTTTTAATACTTTCAATTTGACTAACGATTTTTTTAGTAACCTGAATAGTATTAATTTCTTTGCCATTATAAAAATACCCATCACAAGAAATTAGTAATTTAGGGTTAATTTGTCCAAATCGCTCAACGACTCCTTCTAAGCCAAAATCAGGTGAGCATGAAGACCAAATTATGCCCATACTACTGCAAGCTAACATCGCAATGATTGCTTCAGGACAATTTGGGAGAAAAGCTGCGACACAGTCATTTTTCTTTAATCCTAACTTTCTTAATTGCGACGCAACTGAAGCAACCTGAAATTTCAATTCATCAAAACTTATTTCTTCTCTTCTTCCTTGCTCTCCCTTAAAAATAATTGCTGCACGGTTTCCTTCATATCTTAAAAGGTGTTCTGCGAAATTTAGTTTTGCTCCATGAAACCAATTATCCTCAATCATGGATTTCCCAGCACTCAAGATATCTTTGGGTTTTGAAGAAAATTGGACATCACAAAAAATCGAGAGCGCATCCCAAAAGGATTCTCTATCATTAATAGACCATTGGTAGAGATCATTGTATTCGCTAAATCCTTGAAGCTTCATAAAGCGATACATTGCAGATCGTTGAATCCTCTCGTTAGAGGCATGCCAAACTATGTCATTCAATTATTTATTGACTCCCAGTAAGATAATTATGAATGATTCCAATTATCATCATCACTTCCATCACTGGGAGAAAGCCCAATAATATCTCCTGACTTGTTTACACCAAGGCCCAGGACCGTTCTATTTGCATAAGCGAAATATGATGCCACTTGATTAATTTCTAATATTTCCCCGTCTTCAAATCCAGAATTTCTTAATATCTGAATATCCTCAACTGTAATTTTAGAAGGTGAATTTGTAAGTTTGAAAGCATAATTGATTGATGCTAACTCTTTGCCTGAAAATGCTTTTTCAGGATTGTTAGTTTCCAGCGCTGAACGAATCAATGATGACTTTTTATCATCATTTATCAATCTTCTCATTCCCTGATAGTGATGCTCTACACAATAATCACAATCATTAATTAAACTCACACAGACTCCAATTGCCTCCAGTAACCATTTTGATATGGTATTTCGAGAATGATGAATGCAGTTTTTATATAATGCCATATGACCTTCCATACTATGAGGCCTCAGGCTGTGCGCCATCATTATATTATCAACATTATTGTCTGGACCTTTAATTCTCTCATACAATTCTTTGACTTTTCCAGTTGCATCATCATAGCTTATAGTCTTTATCCAGGTCATAATTATTCTCACTCTATATGAAATATACCTTTATTGTATTCTAACAACTTAAATCATTTGATTATTTTTGACTGGGGTGAGGAAACATATCAGATTCATCCTCATCTCTTGGTGATAAGCATTTGAAATCTTTTTCGATCATCACTATTACTTCATCTCCATCTGAATTTATATAATTTTCCTTTATGGTGACTTTATCTGTTAATGCCCATTGACTAATTTGATCTTGACAGGCCAATACTGATATTTTGTTAGCCTTAAAAACTGGTTCTAAGATATTTTTATTCAGATCAGCTTTTATCTCGTAGATAAACTTTACTCCATCGCCAAAATTAACTAGATCCTCTACATGACCTTTTTTATTGAGATCTTCAACCTCAGATTGGGTCAGCCTGAACCTAATTGAATTTCCTTTAATTCTCAATTTCATTTAATGCAATCTCAAAATTATGAAAGTTCAATCTAATATCACTTTTGCCTGATTGCAATTAATTTAGGCACAAGTATCCCTAGCAAGCAGATCACTGTTGCTTAATATTGTTTATGGGGAGCTTTTATTCTGCGACTACTGAATCAGCTTGAGGGCCTTTTTCACCTTGACTAACTTCCATGGTGACCTTTTGACCTTCTTTAAGTGTTTTGAATCCATCCATTTGAATAGAAGTGTGGTGAACAAAAACATCTGGACCACCTTCCTGCTCGATGAAACCAAAACCTTTATTATCATTGAACCATTTTACGGTTCCTGTAACTTTTGCGTCTGACATATTTACCTCTGTTAATTTGATCGTACTTCGATCGTAATAATTTTCTATATTATTGGCTCGATATTTGAATCAATAATAGTGCAGATAGTATAGTAAGAGATCGATTATAACGAGTTTAACTTGAAGTAAAGCTATATATTAAAAGGGATAAAATTCACACTTAATTCATTATTTTCATGATCTTATTTGATTTTCTTTAGATTGAAACAAAGGTACAAAATAAAAATTAAATCAAAGAAAAATAAAGAAAAAAAAGCCATAGTCCGCAATTAAGTGAGCTAAATTCAATTTAACTTAAAAAGCTTATCACTGGATTTGCAAAAAAGAGAATTGTTATCAATCCTGTTATACCGACAATCAAGGCTGCAAATAAACCTAACATGAATGGTTTAATCCCTATTTCTCTCATTCCAGAAAATAATGTAGTTAGGCCTACAGCTGACATTGCAATTATTAAAAATTTTTCGGCTGTATATTTAATAGATTCTACAATTTGTTCCCATTGATCATGATCAAAAAGATAAAATGCTCTTTCACCAGAATCTCCTAGAGTTCTTATTGCACTCATAATCGCAAACCCGATAATAAACCATGGAATCATACTCAACCAAGACTGAGGGTATTGAGATTCGTTTTGATTTTTATTTGTATACAATATTCCAACCAGAGGTATGACTGCGATCATACATAAATTTCTAACCAGCTTCGTCACTGTTGCATAATCAAGCGCAGTTGGCTCGTTATATTGAGATTGATACATGAGTCCTGCGCCAGCAACTTGAGCAGTTTCATGAATTGAAACACCAAGAAACAACCCTGCCGATTCGGGACTATCTGAAAAAATAATATTCCCGATAATTGGATAAGCAAACATAGCCACCACACCAAAAATAGTAATGCATGCAATAGCGTAGCCAACTTCGGCTTCTTTTGCCTTGATAAGTGGTGCAGTAGCGACTATAGCAGTTGCCCCGCAAATACTTGTGCCTACCGCGATTAATCCAGTTAGTTGAGGGCTAAGATTCATCTTTTTTCCGAGTATTCTCACGACAGATAAACCAATAATTATAGCTATCAAAACAAAAGGTAAGGCAACTAGTGTAAATTTACCTGCGCCAAAAAGACTCAATCGAATACCAAGCAACATAATACCGATACGAAGTAACGTGGTTGCACAGAATTTGAATCCTTTCTTTATCTCTTCTCGAATTTGTATAGTGTTTGCAATAAGCATACCCAAGAGTATTGCAATCATAATATCGCTTATTGGCGAACGATCGAAACCTAATATTGATTCTCCGATCCACGCAGCGATTATGCCTGCCAAGAATGATACAGAAACAGCAATACTTATGCCTATCACCCATCCGGGATTAATTGTAATACGATTAGACAATTTCTTACTCCTGATGATGAAATAAAATAATTTTACCTAAGAGAATAACTTTTTAATTGAGAATAATTCTCATTTCGGTAAAATCAGTCATTTCCTAAACTCAAATTAAAGTGACTATATCAATGAAAAATTTATACAAGATAATTTTTGGAACAATCATATCAATCTTTATACTGAATGGCACTCTCGCTGATGAAGTAAATATCTATACTTCAAGACATTATGATTCGGATGATGCTTTATATTCAGAGTTTACCGCTGAAACTGGAATACAAGTGAATATCATTTCAGGGGGTGGAAACGCTCTTATGGAGAGACTTAAAGCGGAAGGGAAAAACTCGCCTGCTGATATTTTTTTTACCGTCGATGCTGGAAATCTATGGAGAGTTCAAAAAGAAGGATATTTCAAATCCATTGAATCAGAAAACATCAAAAGCATCGTTCCTGAAAACCTGAGAGGTCCAAATGATGAATGGGTTGCAATTGCTAAGAGAGCAAGAGTTGTTTATTACAATCCTAGTGTAATTTCGCCAGAAGAAATGAAAAATTTAAATTATGAGGATCTTTCTAATTCAGATTGGAAGGGAAAAATTGCAATTAGAAGCTCAAGTAATATGTACAACCAATCACTTGTGGCATCACTAATCTCAAATCATGGTGTAAATCAAACAGAAGACTGGGCTCGAGGACTTGTATCCAACTTTGCTCAAAAACCTCAAGGTAATGATCGTGCACAAATAATGGCCGTTGCAAATGGCGAAGCCACATTAGCAATAGCCAATAGTTATTACGTTGGGATAATGCTTTCTGGACGTTCAGGTGAAGAGCAATTAGCTGCAGCAAAAAAAGTAAAAATTCACTTCCCAAATCAAGATAATCGAGGTGCGCACATCAACATAAGTGGTGCAGGAATTTTAAAAAATTCTCCAAATCATGACAATGCGATTAAATTCTTAGAATTTCTCCTATCAGAAAAAGTACAAAAATATATGGTTAATTTATCGTATGAATATCCAATTCTTCCAGGAGTTGAACCTCATCCATCAATAGCCTCCTTCGGGACAGAGTTCATAGAAGATAGAACTTCAGTAGCAAATTACGGGAAATACAATACTGATGCCGTTATGCTTATGGATAGAGCGGGATGGCAATAAGTTAATAATTTGAATTTTCATTTGATACAATGAGATTTTAAAACGAGCAGAAAAAATGCTTAAATTTCAAGCTATCAATTTTTGGGGTTCAATACCCTATCTAATTTTAGCTCTATTTGTTTTGCCCGTTATAATTATTATTTCAAGTTTATTTGGTGAGTGGTCAGAAAACTGGTCACATATTTATAATTTCGTACTATTTGATTACGTATCCAATTCAATATTATTGGTTATGGGTGTCACTGTCGTCGTTTTTATAATAGGTGTAGGTTCAGCTTGGATAATCACCAATTATAAATTTTTTGGAAAAAATACGCTTGAATGGGCGCTTATTTTACCTTTGTCAGTTCCTCCTTATATTTTGGCTTATACTTTTACTGGTTTATTTGATACTTATGGAACTGCAAATAACTTATTAAGAGATTTGTTTAATCTTCAATCGGATTATGCTTTTTTTCCAAATATAAGAAATATTTATGGTGCAATAATAGTATTTTCTTTTACGTTATATCCATACGTATATTTGGTATCAAGATCAGCATTCTTAAATCAATCACAGGCTATGATTGAAGCAGCTAGGTTATTGGGTTTGAATAAGATCCAAGTATTTTTCAAACTAGCTGTGCCAATAATAAGACCTGCCATAATTGGAGGAATCATGCTTGTGTCTATGGAAACTTTATCCGATTTTGGTGCAGTAGACCATTTTGCAATACAAACATTTACAACTGGAATATTCAGAACATGGTATGGAATGTACGACATCAATACAGCTATGCAGCTAGCATCAATGCTTCTATTGTTTGTCGGACTATTTTTAATTCTTGAGAGATATTCTAGAAATAATGCAATTTATACAAGTAAATCATCAACATTCAGACCGATCAAATTAACTAAACTTCAAGGACATCAGGGTGGGCTAGCCTTTTTGATTTGTTTTTTACCTGTATTTATTGGTTTTATTTTACCCATTTTAGAGCTTTCATTTTGGGCATTTGAGCGTAATTTAAATTTCTTTGATTATAAATTTTTAATCACTACTCAAAACACGATTATTCTGGCTATTACTGCTGGAATTCTGTGCTCAATATTTGCATTACTTGTTAACTATTCAATACGTTTCAATAAAGATAATTTTTCTAGGCATGCAGGTTCTTTACTCTCACTTGGTTATGCTGTTCCAGGTCTTATACTTGCCGTAGGAATTGTGCAGTTATTTACGTGGTTAGATGCTACTGTATTTGTTACCAGTAAGATTGTATTGACTGGCAGTCTCATCGGATTGATTTTTGCTTATATTATAAAATCCTATGCATTAGCAAATTCATCAATTGAATCGGGGTATGAGCGAATTAGTTCATCCATAGATGATTCTGCAAGAGTTCTTAAATCGACTGGTTTTGATATGTTAAAAAAGATACATTTTCCTCTTCTAAAAACAAGTTTCCTTACAAGCACACTCCTGGTTATTTCGGAGGTGACAAAAGAATTACCTGCAACACTGATTTTAAGGCCATTCAATTTTGATACATTGGCCGTATCAACATATATTTATGCTGCAGAAGAGAGGATGATGCAAGCATCTGCACCTGCAATCGCCATAGTCATGGTTGGACTGATTCCAATCATTATCCTAACTAAAATGATTAGAACGTCAAGACCCGGAAAACGTGATTATGAATAACATCTTGGAAATTTTTGATTTAAATCATTCTTTCGATAAAGAGGTTTATGTATTAGACAATATTAACCTCACAGTCAAATCTGGAGAGATTCTTTCAATTCTAGGTCCTTCTGGATGTGGAAAAACAACTTTATTGAGAATAATCGCCGGTCTCGAAAAACAGACAAATGGAATTATTAAAATTAATAATAAAATTGTCTCGGATCAATCATGTTTTATTCCACCAGAAAAAAGAAATCTGGGCCTAATAGTGCAGGAAAGATCTTTATTCCCTCATCTAACGAATTATGAAAATATTCTTTTTGGTATTAAAGATCTTGATGATAAAAATGAAATTGCACGAGATTATCTTGAGCTATTTAAAATTGATCACCTAAAAGATAAATATCCTCATGAAATCTCTGGAGGAGAACAACAAAGAATTGCTTTAGCAAGATCACTCGCACCATCTCCAGCGCTCTTGCTTATGGATGAGCCTTTCAATGCTCTTGATGAGAAGTTAAAAATTGAAATGTACGCAGAAATAAAAAAAATTTTTAAAGAAAAGAAATTAACTGTTCTGATTGTTTCTCACGATCGAGATGAAGCTGCATTTCTCTCTGACAAACTCATTACCATTGAAGATGGAAGCATCAAAGAAATGCTTGATACAAACTGAATAGCAAGTGTATTAATTTACCTCAAGAATCTCAGAGTTTGTCTCTATTCTTTTTTTTCTCTCTAATTGACTACCCAGGCCTCTATAAGCTGTCCAGAGAATAGACCAAATACCTAACATTAAGGCAATTCCAGCTATGGTAAAAGTTAGTAAAAAAGGCCTAATGTTGTACATGATTACCTGATATGGTTCACCTGTATATAGAATACCTTTACCTATACCAGCACAAATTAATGCTATTAAAAATACTGCTAGGGACACATTGGTCAACTTTAATCCATGTGTAACTCCTTTTGTTTGCTTTGCACTTAATGCCGATTCTTTGGAGCTACCAATTACATAAAATATTGAGGCAAGCAATATCATGGTATTAATTCCAATCGTACTCCCCATCGCATGTGCCACTATTATATGTGTTCCATGCGTGTAAAAATTAAAAAAAGGAACGGAGATGATTAATGCAAGACCAAGATTGAGAAATACCCATATATCTGCTGAGAAGAGAAAATGATAAGCTAAATTATGACGATTAATTTCCCACTGACTCAGTGATGAACGCCAATCCCAAATGATTTTTCCGAAAATATACAATTCTGTCATACTCACAAAATAAGCAAAAGTTCTAAGCCAAGTATCAGATGGAACCAAATAAGTGTGATGCGCCCAACCAAATATTAAATTAAATAACCCCAGAAAATATAAACCAAATGCCATTTTGGAATAGGCTGGTTTTTCACTCCCACCTATTTTTGTTGCAATAAAAAACGCCGTTCCATAAACCAGCATATTCCATGAACCAGTCAATGCTCCATAAGATTTCCATTGAACAATAATTTCACGAACCATGTTTTCACGAAAATAAGGAATGAGATAAAGATGTGCTTCTGTGTATGTCAGGAAAAAATAGATGATACCTGTTGCCCATTGATAGTAATAGACAGGCCAAGGTTTAGAATAAACGCTCATACTTTTGAAAAAATTTATACCAAAGAAAATCCAACTAATAAATATAGGTATTGCTAATACTGGAGGAAAAGCAAAATATTCCCTTCCTCCAAATTTACCAGATAAATAAGATCCAACAACAGCGATTCCTGTTAAAAGAAAAAGCCAGTAATGCCATGAAGCTAATTTGGAAGAATAAAGTTTGTTTACAGCGTACCTGGGAAGATAATGATATACACCTCCTATGGCAACCAGGAAAATCCAGGACACCACCATGGAAACATGCAAAGCTCTGGTTTTTGTGAACAATAATTCTTTTATGAAATCAGGGAAAAGAAATTGAAACCCACCAATCACACCAAAAAACATACCTATAGCTAATGACAACATACCCAAACGCATAAAGTGTAATCCAATCATTCTGTTTCCTCTCTATTCCATTCTGGATCGTCTTCTTGGTAAATCATGCCATACCAAGTCATATCATATACTTTGGGCGGATATGTTCCAGTTTTATCAACAAACTTGAGATAGGCAACTAGAGCATTAATTTCAGTTTCATTTAGCTCAAAATTTGGCATGCCATTACCGCCATTCATCAGGAAGGCTCTCGCTATCGCTTCACCTACTCCTTCTCCTCGATATGACATTGCGTTTGTCAAATCAGGGCCCATATGTCCTCCAAGTCCATAGAATTGATGACAAGCAATGCAATTATATTCTTGGAAAAGTTCCTGTCCGTGCCTGCTTTGATCATCATGAGCAATCATTCCGGGGAGTGAATCGGTTCCACTGATGAATATATATGCTGTGTAGACAAAATATGATGCCAGTAGAGATAAAAATATCAGACGATTATTAATGTGTTCACCCCTCGTAGAAACGCATTTAATTTATTAATATTATATACTAATAAATTTGAAATATTGTTTCGATTCTACCGATATTACTGTTATTTTCGGTAATTTTTTCTAATTTTATCTATAATTATGAATTAATATTTCATTTTAAATTAATTAGAGGACGGTATGGACACAAAAGATATAAAACTACTAAAAGCGATTCAAGAAGACGCCACTCTTTCAGTAAATGAATTGGCTAAAAAAATTAATCTATCTTCATCATCATGCTGGAGAAGAATTCAGGCACTTGAAGAAAGCGGAGTTATTAGTGCAAAAGTAACATTACTTGACCAGAAAAAATTGGGGCTTGATCTCACTGTATATTCAGCGATTAGAACTCATGAGCACACATCAAAATGGTTTAAAGGTTTCCACAGCATGGTCTCCAATAATCCTAATATAATGGAAGTGCATCGACTGAGTGGAGACACTGATTATCTGATTAGAGCGATTGTGCCTGATATGTATAGCTATGACGAGTTATACAAAGAAATGATCTCAAAAGTTGATCTTTACGATGTCAGCTCAAGTTTTAGTATGGAAACTATTAAATATACTACTTCACTGCCAATCAAATAAAATCTCATAAGATAAGCTTATATTTCATCTTGATTTTCTGAGACTAAGCCCAAAATATTTGTTTTATGAATAACAATTTATCAATTGGAAAATGCAAACTATAGATTCAAATATTATTGAAAGAATGGCGGTTGCGAAATGGCTATTATTATGCTGTTTCATGGTATTTTCTATGGTGATTCTTGGTGGTGTTACCAGGCTAACTGGATCTGGTTTATCAATGGTCGACTGGAGACCAATTATGGGGATCATTCCTCCAATCAGTCTCGATGAATGGCAAGCTACATTTGAAATGTATAAAAAATCTCCAGAGTTTATTGTAAAGAATTACTCTATGAATCTTCAGGATTTCAAAGGTATATTCTGGCTTGAATATCTCCACAGGGTTCTTGGGAGAATTATTGGTATCGTATATTTCTTTCCGATGTTGTATTTTATGCTCAAGGGTTACCTAAAAAAAAATGAATATCCAAAATATCTTTTAATGTTGATTCTCGGCGGTATGCAGGGCCTTCTTGGCTGGTATATGGTGAAGAGCGGTTTAGTCAATAATCCTGCTGTAAGCCAATATCGTTTGACAGCTCATCTTTCATCAGCATTTTTAATATATGGGTTTATGTTTTGGGTTGCATTATCACTCGTATATCCCCTCAAAAATAAGCCAAATAAATCTATGAAAATCACTCTAGGATTAACTCTGCTTATTATAGTTACAATTATTTCAGGTGGTTTCGTAGCAGGCCTTAAGGCAGGGAAAATATATAATACATATCCAATGATGGGGGATTATTGGCTCCCACCAGGATTATTCTCTCTTCAACCTATTTGGATAAATTTTTTCGAGAACTTAATAACTGTTCAATTAGTTCATCGGGTATTAACAGCCATTACATTTATTGCGATCATTTTGTACTGGTTAAAAATGCGAAAACTAAATCTAACCAAAAGATTACGAAAGGCAAACAATACGCTTATGAGCATTACCATGCTGCAATTTATATTAGGCGTTTCAACGCTGATATTATATGTACCAATATCATTGGCTGCGGCACATCAAGCCACGGCATTAATTTTACTGACTGTTGCTTTGTATCTCTGTCACGCGCAAATCAGAGGCCAATAAACAAAAATACAATTTAAGCGTTATCTAAAGCCTTGCTCAAAGCATCAATAAGATCTTGTCCATCTTCTAAACCAACGGATAAACGAACTAAGCCATCAATAATACCAACCCTTTGTCTCTCAGCCTCATCGACATCAGCATGCGTCATTGTGACCGGATGAGTAATCAATGATTCAACAGATCCTAAATTTTCTGCCAGAGTCCATAATTCAATTGAATCCATTAATCTTTTTCCAGCCTCCAATCCGCCTTCAACTTCGAACCATAACATAGCTCCAAAGCCAGTAGATTGGCTTTTCGCCAATTCATGCTGAGAAAATGACTCTAGTCCTGGGTATGCAACCTGTTTGACTTTTGGGTGATTTTCAAGAAAATTTGCAATTGCCATTGCATTAGCAGATTGTGCTTCCATTCTTACTGACAATGTTTTACATCCCTGAAGAGTCAACCATGCGACCATTGGTGACATGATCGAACCTGTGCTGTTTTGAATAAATCTTAATTTTTCATCTAATTCTTTTGTTTTTGCTACTACTACACCTCCGACAGTAGCATTATGACCATCAAAATATTTGGTCGTACTATGAAGCGATAAATCCGCACCCAATTCAATTGCCCTTTGAAAGCAAGGGGTAATTAGGGTGTTATCAACCACATGTACTGCATTTGCGGATTTAGCTATTTCAGATATCGCTGAAATATCAGATATTTTCATCGTTGGATTTGCAGGTGTTTCGGTTAAAAATAACTTAGTATTTTCTTTTACATGAGATTTTACATCATCGGGATTGGATGTATCTGCAAAAGAAAATTCGATACCCATTCTGTTTAATACTTTTGTGCAAAGGCGATAGGTCCCTCCGTAAGCGACATCAGATATGATTGCATGATCCCCGGCGCTTAAGAAAGCTAGCATAGTACAATGAACCGCTGACATCCCTGTGCCATAACATGTTGCATCTGCTCCACCCTCAAGCTCTGCCAATTTATTCTCCAATGCTTTTACAGTTGGATTGCCAGATCTTGAATAAGAATAACCCTTAGCCAAATAGCTATCTACTGAGTCTTGCACGAATGTTGTGGATTGATATATTGGCGTTAGAATTGCACCAGTTGTTTTATCTGGAACAACTCCTGCATGAATTTGTTTGCTTCTGAATTTCATTTAAATCTCCCGATAAATAGCTTATTTATTAGCGCATAATAATACACGTAAGTCACACGAATCGAAACGATATTAATGCATCTATTTCTCATTTACTAGCAATTGGGTTTATTGCGCATAAACTCATAACTGGTTCTTCCGTTGGGGTAACGATAAGTGTAAATCTTTTCGTTTTCTTTAAAAATACAATGGACTTTAATCTCATATTTACTGGTATGTTTTTGTCCAATAATTCCTATTTCGTCTCCGACCTCTATATTACTTCCATCAAAACCAAATCTGCGGTTTCTGGATGGTGGCGCAAGTAATAAATTCCATTCTTTTCCATCTTCATCCTCGACTAAAAGCTGGTCATGTGGATTTCGAAGTTTTAAATCGACTATAGTGACAATTTTTTCTACATTTTCTTTGTAGTACGACCACCCATGATGAGAAAAAGATGATAAAGGAACTATTGTTATTGATAAAGTTACAACAAAAGCAAATAAATAATTTTTGGGCACTCTATTTAGTCCTATCTAAATTAATAATCACACTTACAGGATCATCACTAAGGCCATAATAACTCAAAACAAAAGAATTATTTTTGTATGCTGGACCTCGAGGTGAATTTGGATGAATTTGTCGGATTATTCCAATATTTCCAAGTGAAATTAAATCTCCTGATTTAAGCTTGATTCCTGATTTTAATAAATGATCTCTCAACCATCTCACAACCTTTATTGGCTCATACCAACCTTTTATCTGTCCCGTATCAATGGTATTCCCGTATTCATCATGCACTGCAAAAGTAAAATTATTCAGTTTTGTTAACCAATCAGTATCTCCATCAAGCTCTATCGGTTTTCCAACAAAAGAAAATCTACTGCCCATATTAGACACAACAGTTCCAAAAATAGATCTGGTTCCACTTTCATAATAGGGATCAGGGACTTCAGCAAAGGGGATTATTGCGTCTAAACCTAATAGAATTTCTTCATCACTTGCTGCTGAATTAATAGAATGATCTCTCACTCTCAGAGCAAAATCGGCTTCAAGAAAACCCCTCACTGTTGAATTTATCGTAATACTTGAATTACTAGGTAATATCATATTTTTAAGAATTAAACCTCGAATCCCTTCTGGAGGAAAAGTAGGGAATGATGGACCCTCATTATGTCCGCCAGTCTTGTAACCTACAACTGGGCCTAATTCTTCTCCCAAATAATCTGCCATAACTTTTTGCCAATCATAAGCCTCACTCAATGAAATATTTTGATATTTAAAACCTCTCATTGGTTTTAAATCAATAAAATCCGCTGCCATTTTTTTTATATCATTATTGATTTCATTATTGTTTGATGTGTTGATTTCAGCATAAGAAGAATAGGCTAAAAAGAGCAAAAACAAAGAATTTTTTAGGTTTCGAAGAATTGTTTTCATAAAATACTGGTTTATTTAATTTTATTGATACATAAACTATTTAATACAAATCTAGATAAACAAATAGGAATAATTACACTATAATCTATAGTGGATCTGTTAGGAATAATTTATGTTTACCCATAATAAGAAATTTAAAATCTTGCTCTCATTGATGCTCCTTAATAGCAGTGCGCAAGGACATCATTCATTTGCTGTCGAGTTTACCGCCGAGGAAAAAATCGCTATTGTCGGAACTGTAACAGAAATATGGTTTCGAAATCCTCATGTAAGGTATTACGTTGAGACCGAAAATTCCTCGGGAGAGAGGGAAAACTGGGATGTCAGAACGAGCAGCCCTTCACTTCTGGTAAGAAAAGGATGGACAAAAAACACAATTAAAGTGGGTGATAAAATAAGCATCTTCGGTCATCCAGGAAGAGACGGGAGAAAGCTTCTATCAGTGATATCTATTAAATTGCCTGATGGATCAAGCCTAGGTCAGAGTTATCCTGATTAGGATATTACAAACCAGATACAATAAAAATTAACAACTAACAAGCAATGGGCATATGATCAATTATTTTACAAACAAACGCATCTTCGTCTTTGAGGTTATTTGGTTATCGTTATCCATTATATCGATTACTGAAGCTCAATCTATTGATGGGAAATGGATGTTAAGACTAGATGGTGCAGATCAACTGATTGATAACTCGATTACAATTGGCGCACCATCGGATAATGAAGCTGCGATCATTGGCGAATTATCTATAACAAAAATTAATGACGAATGGATGGGTCACGTTGAAGGCGGGCCAGTTGAAGTAAAAATTGAAAATGAAAATATAGAAATTCTTATTGATAGCAGAGATTTGGCTGGCTTTGTATTTTTTAGGAGACTGTCTGGTAAATATTCTGATGGCACTATGTCAGGCTCATTTACAATCGAAGGAACAACTGAAAATCCAGAGTACGGAGGAATTTGGCGTGCTACTAGAAAAGAAGTAAAAACCAGAAATACTGCATCGAATCCAAGAGACTTATCCGGTATCTGGACACCTGCACCAGGTGTTGATTTTAGAAAATATTCAATGGATTTGACTGAAAAAGCTCAAGCTTGGCATGACGATTACATTGATCATTACGATCAACCCAATGTTAGATGCGTTTCTCCAGGAATTGTTGCTATTGTTGCTTGGGGCGCCTATCCATTTGAAGTGTTAAACAGTGATAATCGTTTAACTTTTTTATATGAAGTGGATAGTGAAGTAAGGCGAATATACTTAGATGATAAAGAACCACCTGAATACTACCCTGCCTCAGGAATGGGATTTTCAAATGGTTATTGGGACGGTGATGAGCTGATCATAGAAACACAAATGTTAGAAGGTAATGTAAGAGATTTTCGTGGAGAGCCAATTTCTGAAGGCGCGAGAATGCATGAACGTTATAGCATAAGTGAGGACGGGGATACGCTCAGTGCTGTTATAACATTATTGGATCCTGATAATTATAAGCAACCCCCGATCAGAAGAAGAAAATGGGTAAAAAACCCAACAACTGAAATCTATCCTTACGAGTGTGACCCTGATTCATTTTATCGACAAATGTATAACGAAAATAAACTTGATATGTATTTCGAAAGATCTCATCGAAGACAAATTAATTGAACGAATATGGTGAATAAGATTTTTTGGAACTGTAAACATACATGGAAAACAGCCTCATACAATACAATGTGGTGTTTAGTTGGATGCTCCATAGGTGATTTTGGGACTATCTTGTACTTTCAATTCTCTGGAATAGAATTTCCTGTAATGGGTATTATGGTTCTTGCAATTATTAACGGCCTAATAACATCAATTATGTTAGAAACTTTTATTCTAATGAAGCAAATGGGAACAAAAAAAGCTTTCAAAACTGCGATTGGAATGTCACTTATTTCTATGATTTCAATGGAAATTGCCATGAATGCAACTGACTACTTTATGACCGGTGGACAAGCAAAAATCACTATGTATACCATCCTCCCCATGTGGACTGCTGGATTCTTAACTCCACTTCCTTATAACTATTTTCGTTTGAAAAAGTACGGTAAAGCCTGCCATTAATAGGAAAAAATATGCTTAAACAAGAAGATATAAATCTACTTAGAAATAAAGAAATAAAACCACAAAAATTATTTATAGGTAGTAAAGACATTCCCTCGAAATCAGGAAAAATGCTTGATGTCTCGAGCCCGATTGATGGAAAAGTTTTTACAGCCATAGCTAATGCGGATGAAAACGATGTTGATCTTGCGGTAACAGTTGCAAGGCAATCTTTTGAAAAAGGATCATGGTCTAAAGCTTCTCCTCAAGAAAAAAAGAAGATCCTGAATAAATTTGCTGACCTCATAGAGGAAAATGCATTAGAACTTGCTGTTCTCGGTGTTAGAGATAATGGCACTGAAATAAATATGGCTATTATGGCTGAACCCATGAGTACTGCTGGTTGTATTCGTTATTACGCAGAAACAATTGATAAAATTTATGGTGAAATTGCACCAACACAAAACAGTATTCTTGGATTAATTCACAGAGAACCAATTGGAGTGATTGGCGCCATTATTCCTTGGAATTTTCCACTGATGATAGGGTCTTGGAAATTTGCACCTGCACTTGCAGCAGGAAACTCCATCATTATAAAGGCTGCAGAAAATGCATCTTTATCCTTGCTAAGACTAGCTGAATTAGCAATAGAGGCAGGCATACCCGAAGGTGTATTCAACGTCATAACCGGTGAAGGAGAGATTGCTGGAAAAGCACTTGCCATGCATATGGATGTCGATGTTATCGCATTTACGGGTTCGGGTGCAGTTGGACGAAAAATCCTTGAATACGCATCTTTATCCAACTTAAAAAGGGTGTACCTTGAGCTTGGAGGAAAATCTCCAAATATTGTTTTTGCAGATACGCCAGATATTGATGCGGCGGTAACTCAAAGCTTGGGTGGTATTTTTAGAAACTCTGGTCAAGTTTGTGTTGCTGGTTCTAGATTAATTATTGAAGAATCCATTGCGGAGGAATTTACAGAAAAATTAATTACTCAATCAAAAGATCTTGTTGTTGGAGATCCGCTTGACCTATCATCGAATTTGGGTGCAGTTTCCTCACAAGATCAACTTGTAAAAAATCTAAACTACGTAGAAAAAGCTGTTAATGATGGAGCAAATCTAAGAGTTGGAGGAAAGCAAATAAATAAAGAAACCGGTGGCTTTTATATGGAACCAACGATATTTTCCAACGTTTCTAATGATATGAAAATCGCCCAAGACGAGGTGTTTGGCCCTGTTCTTAGTGTAATCAAATGTAAAGATGAAGTAGATGCGATTAAGATTGCAAATGATACAGTTTATGGATTAGCAGCAGCAGTTTGGACATCAGATTTAAGTAAAGCCCATAGGATGGTTAAATCCATTCGTGCGGGCGTAGTCCATGTTAATTGTTATGGTGGTGCTGACATTACTGTTCCCCTTGGAGGAGTTAAGCAATCAGGTAATGGTCATGACAGATCTCTGCATGCACTAGAAAAATATACCGACCTAAAAACAGCCTGGATTTCTCTTTAAATAATGAATCATAAATATACAAAGGCATCATTTTTAACCTCATTAACTCTATGTCTTTTTTTAATCATTCAAGGATGTGATTTAACCGCTCAAAAAAAAGACGAGATAGATCATAATTCATATGCCGCAATAGCAACACCAGATAATTTTGGTACTGATGTGGCTCAAGAGATACTCAACAAAGGTGGGAATGCAGTCGATGCAGCAGTTGCCACAGGATTAGCTCTCGCAGTGACATACATTGACGCTGGTAATATTGGTGGCGGTGGTTTCATGACAATAAAGATGGATGATGAAATCGCGTTTATCGATTATCGTGAAAAAGCACCAAAAGCCGCACACAAAGACATGTATCTAGATCAAGATGGAAATGTAGTTGAATACTCCACTTTAATTGGAGGGCAAGCAGCAGGAGTTCCTGGTACCGTTTCGGGTTTTTGGAAGGCACATCAGCGTTTTGGGAAACTCCCATGGAAGGAACTGGTTGAACCGGCAATTAAGCTCGCTGAAGAAGGTTTTTTTCCAGCAAAAATATTAGTGGATGATATACAAGGAATGCGTGATTGGTTTAGAAATAAGACAAATTTTGAACAATATTTTTTGCATATAGACACAAAGGAGAAATTCAAGCAACCTGAGTTAGCCGAAACACTGAGAAGAATTGCTGAATTTGGTAAGGAAGACTTTTATTTTGGAAAAACAGCTGAACTTATCGTTGAGCAGATGAAAAAAAGCAATGGTTTGATAACCATGGAAGACTTGAATGCTTATGAAGCTGTTTGGAGAAAACCGCTAAGAGCGAGATGGCGCGACTATGAGATTATTTCTTCGCCACCACCAAGCTCAGGTGGCTTTGCGATTATTCAATTATTAAAGATGAAGGACTACTTGCAGCATTATTTTATAAATCTAGACCACAATTCAGCGCAATACATTCATTTAGTAGCTGAAATGGAAAAAAGAGTTTTTGCTGATCGAGCGGAGTATTTGGGTGACCCTGATTTCTTTGATATAGACATGGAAACGTTAATTAGTGAAGACTACATTGCTAAGAGGGCATTAGAAGTTAATCCTGATTCTATTTCAACAATTGAAGGGGTGAATCCTGGTTTAGAATCACCAGATACCACTCATTATTCAATAGTTGATCAATGGGGTAATGCTGTTTCTAACACGTATACCATTAATTGGAATTATGGAAGCGGAGTGGTCATAGAAGGTGCGGGATTTTTACTGAACAATGAAATGGATGATTTTAGTGCAAAACCGGGTGTGCCAAATATTTTTGGAGTTGTTGGAAATGTTGCTAATGAAATTCAACCTGAAAAGAGAATGCTTTCTTCTATGTCACCAACCATTATTATGAAAGACGATAAAGTAGAGATGGTTTTAGGTACTCCAGGCGGGTCTACAATTTTCACGAGTGTATTTCAGGCAATTGTAAATATTATCGATTTTGATATGACACCTTTTGAGGCAATAGAAGCAACTCGTTTTCATCACCAATTACTCCCTCCAGATGAGGTTACTTATAACGGTTTTTCCATTGGGAAACCCCTACCTCAGGAGACAATACTTCTATTAGGAGAGAAAGGCTATAAAGCTGTACCTCATAGCTACGACTATGGTGATATACAAATAATAATGAAAAAACAAGACTCGTGGATTGCCGCTTCAGATCCTAGAGATAGAGGTGACTCTCGGGTAATTAGAACATCTTCATCGAAATAATATTAATTATCGGATTGGGTTTTATAACTTTGTTGATAAAGTTCAAATACACCTGAAAGACCTAATTCGGATTTTTTGATAATACCCGTTGGTATACTTAACATTAAATTTCTATAATCGTCCTTATTATCAAAGCCAAACCGAAAAAGGCTATTATGAATCAAATCGATATGATTGTTCACTAAATCCCCAACCAATAAAACTCCATCAAATGCACCTGTGGATAGAGCAAAATCACCTGCAACCTGCCCAAGAATTTCAAAAAAAATATCTACGGTTTTTTTAGCGAACTCACATTCTTGTATTTGTAAAAATATCTGTTCTGAGGTCAATGAGCTAATCTTTTTATTGTTTAATTCTAAAAGCGCGCAATAAATATTTGCAATTCCAGGTCCTGATAACAGTGTTTCATTTATGACTCTATTATTGTTTTTACTCAGAATATTAAACAAACTCATCTGTATTTCATTTTGTGGGGAAAATCCGACATGACCGAGTTCTAATGCACTTATATATGAGCCTTTCTTAGTTTTTTTGATTACTGAACCACCCAATCCAGTACCAGGGCCAACAATAGCAATATCGAACTGAGAAAGTTCTGAAAATGATGATTCAGAACCAAGAAATTCAATATCATTTTGATCCAAAGATGCAACAGAATTAGCGATTGAAGCAAAATCATTAATTATGTTTACCTTCTTTACATTTAGGGTTTTTTTGATTTTTACTGTGTCTATTACCCAATGATTGTTAATGATTTTTACTTTATCACCACTAACTGGAGCAGCAATAGCTAGATATATTTCGTGAAGATTATCTATGTCATGACCTTTCAGGTAACAATTGATCGCTTCGATTACAGTATCAAAATCAACACAAAGGAATTTTTCAAAACATGTGTATGAGGAATCATTTGGAGATGTCAAAGCAAAACGGGCATTGGTTCCACCAATATCCCCAAGTAATATAGTTTTATCTATCATTTATTTATTCAATTAAATATCTATTTAAAAATTATTTTGAAAAAGATGTTAAAGTTTTAATCAATTAATTGATTAACTATAACAATCGTTTTTCACAAAAGGAAAATATAAAGTCATGTTATCAGGAGTTGATTGGACAATAATCTGCGTATACTTCTTTATTCTTCTTTGTATTGTATTTTTTGCCAGTCGTAATCAAAACACATCAACTGATTATTTTTTAGCTGGAAGAAATGTTGGTTTTTTTGCAATTGGTGCATCAATATTTGCATCAAATATTGGCTCGGAACACATTGTCGGTCTGGCAGGTCAAGGTGCGTCAACAGGATTGGCCATGGCTCATTATGAATTGCATGCGTGGATTGTAGTTCTTTTGGCTTGGATATTTGTCCCTTTCTACTATCAGTCGAAAGTCTTTACGATGCCAGAATTTCTAGAAAAACGATTTGGTAAAGAGCCACGTTGGATCCTCTCAATTGTGTCATTAACAGCCTATGTTTTGACAAAAGTTTCAGTGACTGTATATGCAGGTGCATTAGTTTTTCAAACATTATTACCTGATACCTTTGGGACACCACAAAATGCATTTTGGATTGGAGCGATAACGACAGTTACTCTAACAGGCTTGTACACGATCGCAGGTGGTCTCAGAGCAGTACTTTACACCGATCTTCTTCAAACAATTATTCTAATTATAGGATCAAGTGCCATTACCTACTTTGGACTTAAGGAATTAGGTGGGTTCCATGAATTACAGACATTTGCCAGTCAAAATGTCGCTCAATATCAACTCTGGAGGCCATTATCTGACCCCGATTTCCCTTGGCTTGGAATATTAATTGCTTCGCCAATTGTGGGAATTTGGTACTGGTGCACAGATCAATACATCGTCCAGAGAACCTTAGCTGCAAAAGATTTAAAAACAGCCAGAAGAGGAGCATTATTGGGTGCATTTTTTAAAATTTGGCCTGTGATGATTTTCCTTATTCCGGGTCTAATCGGAGCTGCACTTAATGCGAAAGGCATTCTTGATATAAACAAGAATATTAATGGGGAAATCATAGGTGACCAAGTATTTCCAACGATGGTAGCCACGCTTTTACCTGAAGGGCTAAGAGGACTGGTTGTTGCTGGTATTATCGCAGCATTGATGAGTTCATTGTCCTCATTATTTAACTCAACCGCTACATTATTCACATTTGATATTTATAAGAAATTAAGACCCATGGTTTCAGAAAAACGATTGGTATTAATTGGGCGTATTGCAACCCTTGGTGTAGTGATTTTAGGTTTAATGTGGATTCCTATTATGCCGCTTATTTCTGAAGGCGGTCTATATCAATATCTTCAGAGCGTCCAAGGCTATCTTGCTCCACCCATTACAGCGGTATTTTTATTGGGATTATTTAACCGAAGGATTAATAACAAAGGAGCTACTTGGGGGCTTTCATTAGGATTTTTGCTTGGCATGACTAAATTGATCATCCAAGCATTCTTTGGTGAAGGAAAAATAACTAATCCAAAGATTCTGGCTTATATCGGTGACATTAACTTCCTTTATTTTTCAGGGATCTTATTTCTTTTTTGTACGCTTCTGATATGCCTTGTATCTTATCAAACAGAGTTACCTGATGAGAATCAAATTGATGGATTAACCTATCAAACAATAAATAAAGAAGCGATTAGAGAAAGTTGGGATCAAAAAGATATTTATGCTACTGGGGTTATTTTAGGTCTTGTGCTTGCAATTTATCTCTATTTTTCGTTTTGGATTTGATCTGCCATATTCAGTTCACCGCAATGAGGACAATACAGTTTTTTAGGTTTCCAATTATCCATTGAGGCGATGGTCCAATACCCCTTGCAAAACGCACAAGTGAAATGCCAAATAGTCTCTTTATCTATTCTCATGTATCGCGCTCATTAGCATCTTATTCACTATTTAGTTATCACCATTGAAAGCCATTCTGAGACAATAGCTGGCTTTTCTTCGTCTTCGATTTCAACCGTGACCTCTGATTTTATCAGCCATTGTCCTGGGTTTTTCTCTGAACAGGATAGCGACTTTGATCGTGCACGAATTCTGCTGTTTACCTTAACTGGCATTACAAAGCGAACTTTATCAAACCCATAATTGATTCCCATGACTGTTCCCTCAGGAATCAAGCGACAATTTTCAGTTAGATAAGTCAGCATGGATAGTGTCAGAAAACCATGTGCAATGGTTGAGCCAAATGGTGTTTTTTTGGCTTGCTCTTCATTGATGTGAATAAACTGGTGATCTTTTGTCACCTCAGCAAATTTGTTTATTTGTTCTTGATCCACCAAGAACCAATCAGAGCAACCAATCTCTTTGCCTATGTAGTCATTTAATTTATCTATGGGAACTAGCTTCATTGGTTTTCCTTTTTTAGAAAATTTAATTCATTGTGAGGATAACTTTGCCTTTTGCTCGTCTCTCAGTAATCACTTGAAAAGCTTCTTTATACTGATCAATGGTAAATTCTTCGGTAACTCTTGGTGTTATATTTCCAGAAGCAATCATCGCCCCAAGCTCTTTAATATTTTGTATGTGTTTATGAGGATTTTTGGCTGCCCATGTTCCCCACCACACCCCAACTGCACTCGCCTCTTTTAATAAGAGTATATTTGCTGCAAATTTGGGGATATCACCAGATGCAAATCCAATGATAAGATAACGTCCATGCCACGCAGTTGCTCTAAGTGCGGCATCAGTCAATTCACCGCCCACAGGATCATATACCACATCCACGCCTTTACCGTTTGTTAATTCTTTGACCGCTTCCTTTAATGAAGATTTTGTATAATTAACTGTCTCATCTGCACCGACATCTTTTGCAAATTCTAATTTTTCATTGCTACTGGCGGCAGCAATAACTCTGGCGCCCATGGCTTTTGCTATTTCGATGGCAGTGACACCAACACCACCCGCTGCGCCCAAAACTAAAATTGTTTCTCCCTCTTTGAGCTCTGCAGATTGCTTAAGTGCATGATAACTGGTGCCATAGGTCACCATGAATCCTGCACCTTGAGAAAAATTCAACGCAGGGAATAATGGTATGGTTGTGTTCTCATCAGAAATGCATTTATCTGCAAAAGCACCACCTTTACTCATTGTTATGACTTTATCACCTGGTTTGAATCTTTCTACTCCTTCACCCACTGCTTCAATAATTCCAGATGCTTCATTACCAGGAATAAATGGCGGTTCAGTCTTAACTTGGTATTTCCCCTCAATAGACAATACGTCTGGAAAATTTATTCCCGCAGCTTTAACTTTGATTAATATCTGCCCTTTTGAAGGTTTAGGATCATCCAGCTCATCAAGAGTGAGCTGACTGGGTGGTCCATATTGTTTACATACGAGGGCTCTCATCTAGGAAATTTCCCTATAGCAAGAAATCATGAGGCAACTTCGAATAATGAAGCAGCCCCTTGGCCGCCTCCAATACACATTGTGCAGACCACATATTTAGCGCCCCGACGTTTACCTTCTAATAAGGCATGACCTACTAATCTCGCTCCTGACATGCCATATGGATGACCAATAGAAATTGCTCCTCCATTTACATTTAATCTCTCATTAGGAATACCTAATCGATCTCGACAATATACGACTTGGACCGCAAAGGCTTCATTCAATTCCCATAAATCAATATCCTCCATTTTAAGTCCAGTCTTCTTTAGTAACTCAGGAACCGCAAAGACCGGACCGATACCCATCTCATCCGGATCACAACCAACAACAGCGGTTGCGCGATAGTATCCTAAGGGCTCTAAACCACTGGCTTTCGCTAAAGACGATTCCATTACAACGCTAACTGATGCGCCATCTGATAATTGACTTGCGTTACCAGCAGTAATGCTTCCATTCTCTCTTACAACTTTTAATTGAGATAATCCATCTAGTGTTGTGCTAGGACGATTTCCTTCATCTTTTTCTAATTTAACGCTTTTGAAACTAATTTTTTTTGTTTCTGGGTCCATTATTCCCATATCAGACTCAAGTGAAACAATTTCATCATCAAATTTTCTTGCATCCTGTGCTAACGATGTTCTCTGCTGACTCTGTAAGGCATATTCGTCTTGAGCCTCTCTACTCACTTCATAACGATTAGCAACAACTTCTGCTGTGTCTAGCATTAACATATAAACATGCTTATGCTTAGATACTAGATTTTCATCAATCATTCTATATGTGTTGGCATGTTCATTTTGCACCAAACTGATTGATTCAATTCCACCTGCTACCATGACTTCATGCTCACCCGCCATAATTGATTTTGATGCTGTAGCAATCGCCATCATTCCCGATGAACATTGCCTATCTAATGTCATGCCGGCTGTAGTAACCGGGAGATCTCCGGATAGTGCACACAATCTTGCAATATTCGGGCTTTGTGTTCCTTGCCCCATGGCGCAACCCATAATCACATCTTCAACTTGTTTTGGATTAATGCCAGCTCGAGATACCGCATGTTTAATAACATGACCACCCATGGTGGGTGCATCGGTGTTATTAAAAACACCCCTATACGCTCTTCCAATGGGAGTTCTGGCAGTTGAGACAATCGCGGCTTCACGCATGATCTAGTCCTCTTTTTTGTAATTATAAAAAATTAATACTAACTTAAATCCAATCCTAATTTCTTAGCAGCTTGCATTGCAAATTTTTGAGATTGCGCGGAACCACTTTGCGGTTCTTGCATATTGTTTTCACTGTCAATTTTATCCCAATACTTTGCAACACTCTCGGCAGATAACTCATCGGGTAATAAATTTACTCCTTCGGTTTCAAAACCTTTGAAAATAGCAAAACTCCCTCCACCTGCCGCCAAAACTTTTCTGCTTGGTGCATCCTCAGAGCATAAAAATACTACCCCAGGGCTTACAGATTCCGGAGGCATTAATTTAAAAACAGGCTCCGGGAATAACCCGTCTGTCATTGCTGTTCCAGCCGTTGGAGCAAGGCAATTTACTTTGATATTGTACTTCATGCCTTCAAGATGGAGAGTATTCATTACACCTACCATTGCCATCTTAGCAGCACCATAATTAGTCTGGCCAAAATTACCGTAGAGCCCTGAACTTGATGAAGTGAGAACAATTCTTCCATAGCTTTGTTCTCGCATAATCTCCCATACTGCCTTTGAGCAATTTAACGAACCCATAAGATGAACATCTATCACTTCACGCATATCCTCAACCGACATTTTTAAAAAGGTTTTGTCCCTGAGAATACCGGCATTATTGACCAAAATATCTACACGACCCCATTTATCAATGGTTTCATTGACCATGGATTGAACTTGATCAAAATTTGCGACATTCGCACCATGAGCAATAGCTTCACCTCCAGCTGAGGTAATTTCTTGTACAACTGATTTAGCATTTTCTGATATTACATTGCTTCCACTAAAATCATTAACTACCACCTTTGCACCCTTTGATGCCATGGCGATAGCATGAGATCTGCCAAGCCCCCTTCCTGCACCGGTTACAATCGCAACTTGTTCATCAAACCTTATTTCCATAATCATCCTTTTTAAAATTATTCAATAACTCTTATTTGGCTAGGTAAACTAGACATCATCGCAACTAAATTATCTTACCCGTTTTCTTCTTCTTTTTCTCTTTTGTTCAACTGCACCTTGTTGCTCAGGTTTTGGAAGATTAAAGACTTTAGCAAGATTAGAAAAATCATCTGATTTATGAGGTATTGCCATAGCAGAGACAAACTCTTCTTGAAAAGACGGTTCCACTGCAGTCTCTATTTTTTCTATTTTTCGAACTTCTCCCTCCAGTTTATTCCTGCTATCTTTATCGAGGAGTGTCACTCGAGCGCCTGTGCCGGCTGCATTTCCAGCTGATGATACTTCATCAACTAGGCAATCCGGGATCAAGCCCAGTGCCATGGCATATTTAACGTCTATATGAGAACCGAAAGCACCAGCCAATCGAATACGATCAACTTTTTCAATGCTTAGTTTATGCATCAATAATTTTACTCCGGCATACAATGCTGCTTTTGCCAACTGAATTGCTCGAATATCATTTTGAGTTATCTTTATTACTTGCTCTCCATCATGCAGGACATATGAGTAGGTTCTTCCATCCTCGATGATACGAGATGATGTGTTAGAGAGCTCTTTGCTGATTTTTCCATCTTGATTAATAATTTTATTGAGAAACATTTCTGCAACAATTTCAATAATGCCAGACCCACAAATACCGGTGATACCTCCAACTGGAATGTTCACTTCAAAGTCTTCATCATCAGACCAGAGATCACACCCAATAACTTTAAATCGTGGTTCCAGTGTTTCTGGATCAATCCTCGCTCTCTCGATGGCACCTGGAGCCGCTCTCTGACCCGAGCTGATTTGCGCACCTTCAAACGCTGGTCCAGTTGGACTTGAAGCCGCTAATAATCTTTGATTATTACCTAAAATTATTTCTGCATTTGTGCCAACATCAACAATTAATGAAATCTCATCTTTATTGAAGGGTTCTTCTGCAAGTAATACAGCTGCTGCATCAGCTCCTACATGACCTGCAACACATGGTAGAACATAAACATAGGCACCTGAATTAATATTCAAGTTCAGTTCTTTAGCTCTGATATCAGCACTTAAGTCGGTCGCCAAGGCAAAGGGTGCAGCTCCAAGCTCTGTTGGGTCGATCCCCAAAACCAGATGATGCATGATTGGGTTACCGACCAAGGTCATTTCTAGTATGTCCTCTGCATCGATATTATTTTCGGTAATAATTGTTGTTAATATTTCATTGATTGCTTCTCTCACAACGCGGGTCAGATCTTTTTCTCCACCTTCATTCATCATTATGTATGAAACTCGGCTCATAAGATCTTCACCAAAACGAATTTGTGGATTCATTAAACCTGCACTTCCTGACACTTCTCCAGTAGATAGGTCACATAAGTGAGCAGCTATAGTCGTTGATCCAACATCAACAGCAATCCCAAACATCTCATCCTTAAAACCAGGAAATACAGCGATTATTTCTTCGTTATTGCGAACAGCAACTGTTACCTTCCATTCACCCTCTCTTAAAACCGTTTGCAGTGATTGCAGCACCTCTAATGAGCAAGTTAAATTATCTAATCCCCATTCCTCGCATAAGGCTACTTTTAACCTTGATAAATCTCCTGTGCCTTTGTGCATATCCGGTTCTTCAGTGATTCCGTCATAGGGCTCATCCTTAAAACCAGGAAATACAGCGATTATTTCTTCGTTATTGCGAACAGCAACTGTTACCTTCCATTCACCCTCTCTTAAAACCGTTTGCAGTGATTGCAGCACCTCTAATGAGCAAGTTAAATTATCTAATCCCCATTCCTCGCATAAGGCTACTTTTAACCTTGATAAATCTCCTGTGCCTTTGTGCATATCCGGTTCTTCAACAGAAATTTTGAATGTTTTGATCTCATGCAATGAGAAATTTGATTGTTTTTTTAATGACTTTTCTTTTTGTTTTGCGACATTCACATAATATGGTTTTATTATTGGATTGATATCAATATCGTGTGACTCGTTTTCTTTTCTCACTACCTGTTGGTGAACCTGAGATGATGCAGGAACATCAATTACTGCATCTGATTTTAATATAGATTGGCAGCTTAATCTTCGATCTTCATCCAGCCCTCTTCTTTGAGCGTATTTCTTTTCTGCTTCTGTAATGTCTGTAACTGAATCGAAATCAGAATGAATATTATGTTTTGCAAAATCGCCCACGAGGACGTTGATCTGACAGCGACCACAGATTGCTCTACCGCCACAAACAGAATCAATATCAACACCAAGTTGTCTGGCTGCATCCAGTACTTTTGTGCCACCATCAAAAGAGCCTCTCTTTCCGGAAGGGGTAAAAACGATTTTTACTTTCTCTTGTATATCAGCCATTGATTTCTTTTTTGGATCATATTGTAGTGCTATATTTAAGACTAATTTTACTTTCAAATATAAACTGGGTATACAAAAAAATGGAGGATTTAATTTATGGGTTTAAACAAAAAGATATTTACAGTCCTGCTAAGCATAATATTATGGCTGCCCTTAAACAGTTATTCTCAAATTAAGGATAGCTCATTTGTCTCACCTTCCGGTGTCAAAGAAATAAAAGAGCAATTAAAAAAACTCCCAAAAAAAAATATATGGTGGACCATCAATGGAATGGACATGGCCTGGAATAATAAAAATCTTCACCAAATTCTTACCACTGTAAATGTTTACAGATCTGGCCCAGTTAGTGTTCTCGATTACAACTTAGCAAATAACATTAATACTACTGAGGTAAATACGCCAGTTGGTCTAATGAATTTTCAAACTTTCATTGATCATGATAAATCAACTGTTATGGGTGTGGTGATTGCGCATAAAGGCAAAATAATTTTTGAGCACTATCCTCGAATGGAAGAGCACGAAAAACCCATTTATTGGTCAGTTTCAAAAGTACTTCCAGCAACACTTCTAAGAATATATGAAGAACGAAAACAACTAGATGTTAGTAAACCAATAGATTTCTATTTAAAAGAATTAAAAGATACGAGCTATGCTGGAATTAGGATCAGAAATATTTTGGATATGGCTTCAGGACTCGATTGTTCTGATAATTACGAAACATTTGAATCCTGTTACTACCTCTATTCCATGTCCATTGGCGATGGCTTTAGAACTGAGGATGCCGAGGATACCCCGTATGACTTTGTTAAAAATACAAAAATTGAAAGAAATGCACCACAGGGTGAAATTTTCTCTTACTCTGGTGTTGACACGTTTGTATTGGCATGGCTTGTCGAAGAACTCAGTGGGATGCCCTATCAGGATGCACTCAGTAAAGAGATATGGAATAAAATTGGAGCAGAGTCAGATGCATCTTTCATCGCACCTAGATATGGGATTCCAATTTCACACGGCGGGTTTTTGGCAAATATGAGGGATATGATTAGATTTGGATTGTTGTTCACACCGAGTTATAAAACTGTATCTGAGGAAAAAATCATAAGTGATGATCATATTGATCTTATCCTAACTAAGGGTAACCCGAAGCTAATGCAAAATTTATATCAAAAAATACCTTCTGCAAATATGCCTGATGATCTTAGGCATAATATTTATCAGTGGGATGCAGTTTATGAAAATGGCGATTTTTTCAAAGGTGGATGGGCCGGCCAGGGATTGTTGATTAATCCTACTAGAGATATCGTGGCAGTGTGGACCGGTTACAAAAGAGACTCTGAGCATGACGCGAGAGAAATGAGAATGATAGTAAGAGAAGTTTTAAATACAGTTTATGGTGAAACCCCAGAATGAATCCAGAAAATCACACGAATTCTTATTATGCAAATAGCATAAAGGAAGAGACCAACTATCCAGTATTAGATGAGGAGCTAACAACAGATATTTGTATAGTTGGTGGAGGTTTTAGTGGTGTCTCAGCAGGTCTTCATCTATCAGAACTTGGATATAAAGTCGTCATCATTGAAGCCAACAAAATTGGCTGGGGTGCAACTGGAAGAAATGGAGGCGAGATTATTGGTGGATTTTCTGGTGATGATATTATGCAGAAGAAATATGATGCCAAATACAGTGATATGTTATGGAATATGCGCTGGGAAGGGAATGATATAATTCGCAAAAGAGTTGAGAATTACAATATTGATTGTGATTTGAAGTGGGGTTACCTTGATGTGGCGATAAAAAAACGACACATTGAAGATTTAAAGTTTTCATATGAAGATATGCTAAATCATGACTATCCTCATCAAATTTCATTGCTCACAGGAGATGAAACAAAAAATTTAATAGGAACTAATGAATATATTGGTGGCCTTCTCAATATGGGAAATGGGCATGTGCATTCACTAAACTTATGTATTGGTGAAGCAAAAGCTGCAGAATCTCTAGGGACTTTAATTTATGAGAAATCACCAGTAGTTAGAATAGAAAAAAACAATAAACCAAAAGTTTACACATCAAAAGGAAGTGTATCCGCAAACTCACTATTACTCACGGGTAATGCCTATCACCATTTTGAAAAAAAGATGCAAAATTTTATTATCCCTGTAAATAGCTTTGTGATTGCAACAGAGCCACTGTCAAATGAAATTATAAGCAAAATTAATCCTCAAGATCTTGCAGTTTGCGATCCAAATTACATATTGGAATATTTTCGCTTAACAGGTGATAAACGACTGCTATTTGGAACACGATTAAACTATCATGGAAATGATGAAGATTTTATAAAGACAGAACTCAGAAAAAAAATGCTTAGAATTTACCCAGACTTAAGTAATGTAAAGATAGATTATGGATGGACTGGAAAAATCGCCGTAACAGTTAATCGCATACCTCAAATTGGAAAATTAACTTCAAATATATACTACAGTCAGGGTTATTCTGGTCATGGTGTCAACATGACTCACCTTGCAGGGAAATTAATTAGCGAAGCTATCTCTGGAACAATGGAAAGATTTGATTTATTTAACTCTATTCGCCCAGTTTCGATTCCAGGAACATACTTTTTAAGAAGGCCGCTTCTCTCTCTTGGTGTCATGTTATATAAAATCAAAGATCTTCTTTAATTTGAATTAAATGGTGGTGATGGGTGGACTTGAACCACCGACCTATGCGTTATGAGTGCATCGCTCTAACCACCTGAGCTACATCACCATTATTTACAATAGAAGAAGAAGGATTGTCCGTTGAAGCAATTGCGGTGTCAAGAAAGTCTTATAAATCCAATACTAAACATTAAATCTAAAATGCATAATATCGCCTTCTTTAACGATATACTCCTTTCCTTCTAACCTCAATAGACCTGCTTCTTTAGCACCTAGCTCACCTTTCTTCTCAATAAAATCATTAAATGAAATTACTTCCGCTCGGATAAACCCTCTCTCAAAGTCTGTATGTATTTCTGCTGCAGCTTTAGGTGCAGTTGCATTGATCTTCGTCGTCCATGCTCTCACTTCTTTAGGACCTGCGGTAAAAAAGGTTTGTAACCCTAAAAGATCATAACCACTTCTTATGACTCTGTTTAATCCTGGTTCCGATTGCCCTAAATCAGTCAAAAAGTCTTGTCTATCATCATTATCTAATTGAGCGATTTCTGCTTCAATAGAAGCGCATACCGTTACTATTTTTGCCCCTTCTTCATCAGCATATTTTTGTAATTGCTTCACATTATTGTTACATAATGAACTCTCGTCTGTGTTTGCAATATACATAACGGGTTTTGAGGTTAAAAACTGGAGCTCCTTGATTGCATCTTCTTCTATTTCTTCCAATTCAAGAGTTCTAATTGGGAGACCTTTATCAAGGTGATCATATGTTTTCTTAAGAGCCTCTTTTCTGATGATTGCTATTTTTTCATTTGTTCTCGCGTGTTTTTCTGCTCTATGAAGTTGCTTTTCAACCATCTCCATATCCGCAAGCGCGAGTTCAGTATTTATTACAGTAACATCATCAATTGGGTTTGCAGAACCCGATACATGAATTACATCATCATCTTCAAAGCATCTCACTACATGTGCAATTGCATTAGTTTCTCTGATATTTGCAAGAAACTGATTGCCCAAACCTTCGCCTTTTGAGGCGCCACTAACTAAACCAGCAATATCAACGAATTCCATAGTTGTTGGTATAGTTTTTTCTGGGCGCACAATTTGAGCAATCGAATCTAAACGAGTGTCCGGAACTTGAACCATGCCAATATTAGGTTCAATGGTACAAAATGGATAATTTTCTGCTGGTATTTCAGCGGCAGTTAATGCATTAAAAAGTGTTGATTTACCGACATTAGGAAGGCCTACTATGCCACATTTTATTGTCATCTCTCCCGCCCTATTCTTTAATACTTATATCAGTATGAAGTTTTTTCATCGCTTCTTGAGTATTGCCTTGGATTATCATTGGTAAGATGCGAATCACTCTCTCTATGCTCTTGTTGATGTCTTGCCTAAGTGACTTTTTTGCATTTTTTAAAACATATTTAATAACTTCATCTTTATTCCCAGGATGACCGACACCAATTCGAATTCGCATAAAATCATTATCACAGTGTCTAATTATATCTCTGAGGCCATTATGCCCGGCATGGCCACCGGATATTTTGAATTTCACCGTATTCGGAAGAAGATCAATTTCGTCATGAGCTACTATCATTTCATTGGTTGGAATTTTAAAGTATCTAAGAAATTCACCTATCGGGCCACCACTTAAATTCATAAATTTCTGTGGTTTAATAAGCCAAATATCTTTTCCGGACAAACTAACTTGGCACATTTGTAAATCAAATCTCTTTTCCAAAGAAAACTCAATTTTTTCCCTAGATGCAATCTCATCTACCAACCAAAATCCTGCATTATGAAGAGTGCTGCTGTATTTTTCTCCAGGATTGCCGATACCTGCAATTACCTTGAGATTTGAGTTCATTTTGAAATTACCACCCTAAAAGAATCAATCATTGATCAATGCTTACTCACTCTTTTCGCTATCAGCACCGCTCTCATTTTCAGAAGATTCTTTGTTTTCACTTTGATCTTTAGCGTCAGAATCTGATTCGCCTTCTGGTTGATCTGATCCCTCTGATTCTCCATCAGACTCAGAATCTTCATCTTCGATTTCTTCTTCTATGATTTCTTTAATCTCTTGTATTGAGACAATAGCCTGATCTTGCTCTTTGATTATATCCGATATTTCAACTCCTTCAGGTAACGAAATATCCGATACATTTAACATTTGATCTAGCTCAAGTTCAGATATATCAACTTCTAGAAACTCTGGTAAGTCTTTTGGTAGACATGAAATTTCAAGCTCAGTCATAATTTTTGTGACTGTTCCACCGCCTATTTTCACACCAACAGCATCCTCTTCTCCAAGATAATGGATAGGAATTTGCATCTTAATTTGCTCATCTTCAACAATACGCTGAAGATCAATGTGAATAATTTGTTTTTTTGATGGGTGCCTCTGAATATCTTTTACGATAGCGGCACGACTCTTTTCTCCTACTTTAACATTCAAGATACTTGAATAAAAAGAAGGATCTTCAAGTTGACGAAGCACTTTGTTGTGATCAAACATCAAATTTCTTGGATCACGACCGGCTCCATATATAACGGCAGGTACCTTTCCTTGACGACGCAGACGGCGGCTCGCACCTTTGCCCTGATCATCTCGCATTTCAGCAATAAGATTAAACTCTTCGCTCATTGTTAATCTCCATAAATAATTGATTGTATTAAAAAAAATTCAAAGTCATTCGCGACCAAACGACATTGAGTTGGGCATAATAGCCTAAAGCAAGCCTAGAGGGAACATTCTTATATATTTAAATTACTAGTTTTTTTTAAATTACTCCAAATAAAGCGAACTAACAGACTCTTCTTCGCTTATTCTCCTCATTGTTTCAGCCAAAAGTTCAGCAATTGATAACTGCCTGATCTTTTTACACCCAAGCGCATCTTTACTTAGAGGAATAGTATCTGTTACAACAATTTCATCAATCGCTGAATCTGTTATTCTTTCAACGGCTGGCCCGGAAAGTACTGGATGCGTTATGTAGGCATGCACTGAAGCTGCTCCACAATCTTTTAATTTATTAGCTGCTTGGCATAGGGTGCCTGCCGTATCAACCATATCATCGATCATGATGCAATTTTTATTCTCGACATCTCCAATAATATTCATAACTTCGGATTTATTGGCTTTTGATCTTCGTTTATCAATAATAACCAAATCAGCATTATCCAATCTTTTAGCTAATGCTCTTCCTCTTACAACACCGCCAACATCTGGCGATACCACAACCATGTCTTGGTGCTTCTTCTTCCATGCATCGCCCAATAAGATGGGAGAGGCATATACATTATCAACAGCAACATCAAAAAAACCCTGAATTTGTTCGGCATGTAAATCCACCGTGAGAACCCTATCAATGCCAGCAGATGCAATCAACTTAGCCACCAATTTTGCAGTTATCGGTACTCTTGAAGATCTTGGTCTCCTATCTTGTCGTGCGTAACCAAAATAAGGTATTACGGCAGTTATTTGGGCAGCAGAAGCTCTACGACACGCATCAGTCATGACTAATAATTCCATTAGATTTTCAGATGAAGGGGGACAAGTTGACTGTATGATGAAAGTATCCCGTCCACGGATATTTTCTAAAATTTCAATGTTAAATTCACCATCACTAAAACGACTAACTTGAGCTTTTGTTAAAGGAAGATGAAGAACTTTAGCAATATCTTGCGCTAATTTTGGGTGGGCATTTCCCGATATAATTGCCATTGAAGTGGAATCCAAAGTATAGCTCCTTAAGTTTTATATATGCATTTTAATATAAAAATATACTAGATGCTTGAAATTCCTTTGAATGGCTGGGGTGGCAGGGATCGAACCTGCGAATGACGGGATCAAAACCCGTTGCCTTACCACTTGGCTACACCCCATCTGTATTTCATCTCTGTATTTAATTTATTAATTGTGAAGTCCGTTTTACTGCGTGTCAAACGTCATTTTATCTATTCGTTTAAAACGCCCATTTATCAATAATAATTAGAGCATTTGAGTCTATATTTTCAATAAGTATTCTTTTTGGTAAAACCAAAGAATTCAATTTTTGAACTTTCATAACTCTAATTGTCCAGTCAAGCTGATTGAACGCTACTTCATCTTCTGCGAGACCAATCATTCTGGAATCAAGATTTGGATTTGATTTACCGAGCAACCAATATTTCAGTTGCTCAATTGGTAAAGAATTATTCAATGTATCTATCAAATTTTTTTCATCCGACTGAATTCCTTCAATTTCTTCAACTCCAAAATCATCTCCAAGTACAATAATTGATTTGAACCCGCCCACGAATGATAGCCGCAATCTAAATTCATTATTTTTTTGGTTCCATCGAAAATTCGCATGAGACGATTCATTTTTTACACTCAATGATATACGGCCATCAGCTTGCCAATTTTCTAATTTTGGAGGAAGAGGATAATTTTTTTTATCATCTACTTGTAGATTTTGAGAGGTAGAAACACAACCACAAATAAAACAAATCACAATTAGAATATATGCGTTGCTGTATTTTTTATGTTTTAAGAGTTTATTTAAATACATCTTCATTTATATCAATCAAATACTTATTATCCATGAAAAGTACTCTCGCTTCGGTAAAAATATTTTTCGCCCTTTCTTTCTTGTTTGTTTTTAAAAGAACTTTTATTAAGTGAAAAGCTATTTCTGGATCTTTGTATAATTGATACGCTCTATTTAATTCTTCTTCTGCTTCTTCGTATTTTCCCATTCGATATAAAATCCAGCCATAACTATCAATAATTGCCGGATTATCTGGATCCAACTTTATTGCTTTCTTTATTAATTTATATGCTTTTTTATAGTTATTTGAATAATTTGTTAATACATAGCCGTATGCATTCAAAGCATTTGGATCTCTTGGAGAATTTTTAACGATAGTTGAATATGCTTCAAGAGCTTCATTTTTTCTATCCAGCTCAAGTAATAGATTCGCTCTTTTTAATTGATATCCAGTATTTTTGGGATAATACAAGACGAGCTTTTCTGATAACACTAAAGCCTCTTCATATTCATCAAGTTCTGAATATAAATTCGATTCAATTTGTAGCATTTCATTCATATATTTTGGATGCTTCTGCCCAAAATCTTTTAAATGATTTTTAGCTTCACTAACTTGATTCATTGATAATAATAGACTGACAACTTTTCTTTGCGAGTAGACTGTATTAACACCAGAAGTTACCATTGAATAATATTTCAACGCATCAGAGAAATTAGATTTTTGTTCTGAAATTCTTGCCAAATAAAATAGTGAATCCATACGAAACATATCTTTTTCGAGAAGCTCATTAAAATCCTTCGAAGCAGAGTCATAGTGTTCTAGTCGGAAATTGATAATAGCCATCAATCTTAAAGCGCTATATTCTGAGTTACGTTCAAGGAGAATTTGACTTACTTGACCTAATGCATCATCAAGCCTGTCGGAAGACATATAAGCTAAAGCTAACTCCAATCTTGAATCTGAGCTAGGATTAATTTGATCTCCTATCATGTGTGCTAGATAACTTACAGCCTCTTCATTTTTTCCAGATAGAAGAAGTGCTCTTGCAAGAAGTAATTTTGGTTTTTCCCAGATAGGGCTTAATTTGCTTGACAATTCAGCCTGCCTAATGGCTTCTCCTACTTTTCCATTTTCTAACAATACTGAAGAATATAAGTATTTGACTAAGGCTGATTTTTTATAAATTTTAGTAAAAGAAGATATTAATACTTCTAAATTTTCAACGTTTTCGTCGGATAGGTATGGATAAATACTATATAAAATTTCGTCGGACTCACCTTCATTTCTAGAAATCAATAATTTTAAATTTTTTTTTGCGGCAATGATTAAGTCTGATTCCAGTTGCCTATTTATCAGAAAAAGTAGCGCTGCATCATTATCTGGCTCAATCTCTAACCAAATCTTAGCAAGTGATATTGATTTACTTTTGAATCCGTAATTTTTTGAAAGCCAAGCAGCTTGTTTGAGAGTTTCTATGTCATTCGATGAGTTAAAAGCATTTATATAACTTTCTACGACCTGATCATAATCAAAACTATTTAAAGCAAACTCGGCGGACCTAAGATGCGCTTCAGTACCATTATTTGGTTCAGCTAACGGAGTCATGGATACAGTTAGCAAAAAAATTACCGAGTAAAGAAAACGCTCACAAACAATTGATATAGTTACATTTTTTAATGTTTTCATATAATAACCAGCTATTAAAAATTTAAAAAAATACCCTTTCAATTCAAGCACGAAAAATACAGTTGATTTATCATACGATAAAAACCACTATTTGAATAAAATATAATGTCGATAAAAATTCTAGGCTTAAATCACCATAATGCGACACTTGACTATCGTGAGAAGCTGACTTTTACAGAGCAGGAAACTAGATCTGCCATAAATAAAATTATTGCGAATGAAAGTATAGAAGGAGCAGTAATTCTATCTACATGCAATCGAACAGAAATTTATCTGTCATGCAATGACAAGGGATTTGAATATGTCAATGGTTGGTTAAATAAATTCAAAGAAATTGACAGTATGACCGAGAAACTCCTTTTTTCCATTAAAAATGAGGCTGCAATAGCTCACTTAAGCCGTGTTGCTTGCGGTTTAGATTCAATGATACTGGGAGAACCCCAAATTCTTGGTCAATTAAAAGATGCATATCAATTATCAAAAGATATGGGAGCTTTAGACAAAAATTTTATCAAATTATTCAGTCATATCTTTTATGTTGCAAAAAAAGTTCGAAGCAACACTAAAATTGGTAATAATCCAGTTTCAGTGGCTTATGCAGCGGTTGTACTGGCAAATCAATTCTTTTCTAGACTGAGTAATCACACTGCACTTCTTATAGGTGCTGGGAGCTCTATTGAATTGGTTGCAAAACATCTTACTAATAAAGAAATTGGCAAATTATTCATTGCGAATAGGAATATTGAAAAGGCTCAAAAATTGGCCAATAAATACAATGGCTATGCTATTGATATTGCAAATCTCGATGGAGTGCTGGAAATAAGTGATATGATTTTGAGCGCCACAACGAGTGAAACTCCGATTTTGGTAAAATCTCAATTAGAGTCTGCAATAAAAAGAAGACGGCGAAAACCAATCTTTGCTGTTGATATGGCGGTACCAAGGGATCTAGATCCAATGATTCAAGAGCTTGAAGATGTCTATCTTTATACAATTGATGACCTTCAAAAGGTTGTAATTGAAGGTCAAAATAAAAGAAAATTAGCTGCGAACCAAGCTGATCTGATTATTGAAGAACAAACAGCTAAGTATTTAAACCAACTTAAAGGGGATAAAATTGACCGCACAATTATTAAATTAAGAAGTCATGCGGAATCAATTCGAACAGAGGTTCTAGATCAGAGCAAAAAACAGATAAAAAAAGGCGATGATATCGAGAGCATACTTGAGCAAAATTCAATAAATCTAATAAAAAAATTACTGCACAAGCCAAGCGTCAAATTAAAAGAAGCTGCTGAAAACTCTGATGAAGTTTTTGTAGAAAATATCAGTAAATTATTTGATTTAAATAAAGAATAAATTCAATGAAAGCATCTATATTAAGAAAACTTGATTCAACCGCCGAAAGATTAGAAGAAATTGCCGCCCTCCTTTCCGATCCTGATGTTATTTCAGATCAAAATAAATTTAGAGCATTATCACAAGAATATTCACAGATTGAACCCACCATAAAACTTTACAATGAATATAAGCTTCTTATGGAGGATAAAATTACTGCGACTGAGATGCGAAAAGATGCAGACCCATCAATCAAAAAAATGGGTGAAGATGAATTAATATCCATTCAAACTAATGAATTTAAAATCACCCAACAAATCAAAAAAACCCTAATACCGATTGATCCTAATGATTCCAGTAATATTTTTCTTGAAATTAGAGCAGGCACAGGAGGTGATGAAGCGGCTATCTTTTCAGGTGATTTATTTAGGATGTACTCAAAATATGCCGAGTCAAAAAATTGGAAAATTGAAATCATGAATATCAGAGATGGTGATCATGGGGGCTATAAGGAAATTATTTGCAAAATTAGTGGCGATAGTATTTTTTCACGATTGAAATTTGAATCTGGAGCTCACCGAGTCCAGAGAGTCCCTCAAACAGAATCCCAGGGAAGAGTGCATACTTCGGCATGCACAGTTGCAGTGCTCCCTGAAGTTAAGGAGGTCGAAGGAATCGAGATTGATAATAATGATCTTCGAATTGATACTTACCGCGCTTCAGGTGCAGGTGGCCAGCATGTGAATAAAACGGATTCAGCGGTCAGATTGACTCACCTTCCCACTGGATTGGTCGTTGAATGCCAAGACGAACGATCACAACATAAAAATAAAGCCAGAGCAATGTCACTCATGCAAGCAAAACTTCTTGATCAAGAATTATCCAAACAGATGGATGAGCAGGCACAAGAGAGGAAACTGCAAGTTGGATCAGGTGATAGATCAGAAAGGATTAGAACATACAACTTTCCTCAAGGAAGAGTTACAGATCACAGAATAAATCTAACTCTATACAAATTGGATGAAATTGCTGAAGGAGACATGGATCAAGTAATACAGCCGCTAATCGATGAATTTCAAGCCGATCAACTCGCAAGACTGAATGATTGATTATTTAATTTTCTTTCTGAGATAATTGAGAACATCTGAGCGAGTAATTAATCCCAAAAAATTATCTCCATCCATCACTGCGGCATAAGGTTGCACGTGCAAAAGTGAAACCAAATTATCAATGGTGGTTTCTTTTTCTAATTTAATGAAAGCTGTTTCCATGGCATCACTAACTGATCGATTCATCATTTCCGGTTTACCAAAAACAAATCTAATAATTGTATCTTCGGTTAATATGCCTACTAATTTCTTGTTATCAATAACTGGTAATTGAGAAAATCCGGCATTTCGAAGACGATTATGCGCTGTCGTCAGAATATCATCGGGCCCAACCACGACTGTAGCTCTCTCATCATGGAGCCTTCCAATTAAATCTCTAAGGTCACCATGAGATTCTCTCTCGAGAAAACCCTGATCCTCTAACCAAAAGTCATTGAAGCACTTAGATAAATATTTATTTCCTGTGTCGCAAGCAAAACTAACTACATTTTTTTCTTCATTTTGTTCTTTACAGTATTTGATAGCAGCTGCTAATAAAGTGCCACTGGAAGACCCTGCCAAAAGACCTTCTTTTTTTAATAATTCTCTAGCTGCTGAAAAGGATTCATCATCTGAAATTGCATAGGCCTTATTAACTCGAGAAAAATCAGATATTGAGGGCAGAAAATCCTCTCCTATCCCTTCAACTAACCAACTTGCGTTTTTGTCTTTTAGCTCACCTTCATTTATGTAATCAGCGAGAATGGAACCTACAGGATCAGCAAGAATGATTTCTACGTCTGGTGCTTTATTGGAGAGATATTTACTGATGCCGGTTACCGTTCCACTAGAGCCAACTCCTAGTACAATTGCATCAAGATTGCCCTCCATTTGATTTAAGATCTCAGGGGCTGTTCCATGCTCATGGGCTAATGGATTATCTGGGTTGCCAAATTGATTAATAAAATATGCGCCTCTCTCCTTCGCTATCGATTCCCCCAAGTCCTGATAATATTCGGGATGCCCCTTTGCTACATCCGATCTAGTCAAAATTACTTCAGCACCCATAGCACGGAGGTTAAATATTTTTTCTTGGCTCATTTTATCTGGTAAGACCAGAATTAAGGGATAATTCTTCTGTGCAGCAGCGAGAGCTAGGCCAAGTCCTGTATTTCCAGCAGTTGCTTCCACAATGGTATCACCCGGCTTCAGGTCGCCTCTTTTTTCTGCCTCTTCAATCATCGATACACCTATCCTATCTTTGATAGATCCAGCAGGATTCATGAGCTCCAGTTTCAAAAAAAGACGGCATTTACCAGTATCAATATTTTTTACCTCAAGCATTGGTGTTTGACCGACCATATCAAGTATATTTGAGAAGACTTTCATATATTTATTGTTCCCAATAGAGTTAGAATTGATTAATGATCCTAAGCATAAAACAGTTATAAATTAAATTCATTATGGATATCGATAAAGCTATAAAAAAATTAACAGAAGATATTAGAAAAGTCAGTTGCAGCCCTAGACTTGATAGTGAAATTTTAATCATGAAGGCTTTGAATGTATCTAGATCATACCTTTATACTCATAAAGATAAATCCATTAATCTGAACCAAAAAAAACTCCTAGACGCTCTTTTAAAAAGGAGAATGCAAAATGAACCCATAGCATACATAACTGGGAAAAAGGAATTTTGGTCTAGAGAGTTTTATGTTTCAAGAGATACACTAATCCCAAGACCTGAAAGTGAATTACTCATTGAAGAGTTACTAAAATTAACCAATAAACAAGAAACAACAAAAATTCTAGAGCTTGGGACAGGTTGCGGGGCATTATCGATCAGTATTGCTCTTGAATTGAATAACAGCCTGGTTACCGCTTTAGATATTTCAAGGAAAGCCCTTAAAATAGCGCTTAAGAATGCAAAAAAACACCAAATTGAGAATGTTAATTTTCTTGAAAGTGACTGGTATAAAGAATTAAATAAAAAAAAGTTTGATTTTATTTTGAGCAATCCACCTTATGTGAAAAAAAATGACCCGTCACTCGATGCTCTTAATTTTGAACCTTTAAAAGCATTGGTATCCGGAATCGACGGTTTAGATTCAATAAGACACATTATTGCTAATGCTAAATATCATATTAAAAATGGAGGTACACTCCTCATTGAGCATGGAAAAGATCAAAAAAAAGACATATTTGATATTTTTAATACAAATAGCTGGAAAAATATAACTTGTATTGAAGATCTAAGAGGATTTCCGAGATTAACTATGGCAAAGTATGCAACTTGATCTAAATCCAAAAAAATAATGAGAATTCAATTATGATTAAAATAAAAACAACCTCTGGTGATATTGAAATTAAACTTTATGAAGAAGAAGCCCCGATATCGAGTGAAAATTTTAAAAGTTACGTAAAAGACGGTTTTTTTGAAGGCACAATCTTTCATCGAGTGATACCAAATTTTATGGTTCAAGGTGGGGGAATGACTGAGAATATGGAAAATAAATCCACCAATGCTCCTATTAAAAACGAAGCAAATAACGGAAAAAAGAATCTTCGTGGGACGCTTGCAATGGCAAGAACTATGGAAATTGACAGCGCGACATCGCAATTTTTTATCAATTTGGTGGATAACTCTTTCCTTGATCATGGTGATCGTGATTTTGGTTACGCAGTATTTGGAGAAGTCACAAATGGGATGGATATTGTTGATGAGATTGCATCTTCAGCAACTGGGTCGAAAATGGGTCATCAAGATGTTCCAATAGAGTCAATAACGATTACTGAAGTGAGCTTTATCGACTAGATGACAGAAGAGATAAAACTATCAGGGCGAGATTCACGTCACTATTCACTTCCACAAATTGGAATAGAAGGTCAAAAAAAAATAAGAAGTTCAGTTGCCGTCATCGTCGGTATGGGTGGAATTGGGTGTATAGCTGCCAGTTATTTAACAAGTTCAAATATCGGAAAAATCTATGTTTGTGATTTTGATACCGTGGATGAATCCAATCTCGGTAGGCAGATTTTATAT
>ERZ802830.423-NODE-423-length-41961-cov-8.10543_pt1 | contig 41961 bp, 44 predicted proteins | sample MGYA00345654_ERZ802830 | MGnify/ENA primary metagenome ERZ802830 (study PRJEB30503, sample SAMEA104212375) | marine metagenome | biome: Westerlies Biome; feature: [SRF] surface water layer (ENVO:00010504) within the epipelagic zone...; material: water... | reverse complement strand
GCCTTTTTTTGATAATATAAAGTTACCGCGATAATCTATTTCAAAATAATGACGTTCTTTTTCAGCCTTTTCTTTGGAAGCACGTTTGCCAAAAACAAAATTGATACCAAAGTTAAAATTGACATTATTTACCTCTTCCACTGGTTGCATTAGAGAAAGTAAGCTATCAGTTGAAAAATACATTTGCCAAAACCCTATTGAATAAACCATATTCATACCTAATTTAAATTCCTCATTGTAGCCGCCATAAGAAGAAACTAAACCAACTGTACCTTTGGAGCCAATAAGGTTATAACCTAATGCGTAAGTATTAATAGGGTCATCAAAAACTTTAAAATTATTATATATAAAACTTAAACGATGTTTTTGGTCTAGCATATAATTGGTAGAAAAATAAGTTTGAGTCGTTAAATCACTGGTAAAGTTATCAATCTCCCCTTCAGAGGTCACAAAAATAGATTCAAATTCATCTGCTATATCTGCATCGTCATCATTCAAGTCAATACCCTGAAAAACCCCTTGGTCTTTTGCTATATCAGCAATTTGATATCCTTTTAAATCAGATTTCCATGTAATACTTCCAATATCATTTACAGATAAATCAAAAGTAAATTTATCATTCAATTGATAGCGGGCTGAAAAATCTAGAGCAAACCCGGTATTATCTGTTATTGGTTCAAAATCTGAATCACCATTAATTAAACCTACACCAGAAGTTCTTAACTGAGCATTTTGTGATGAAAACTGCCATGTTTTAAATTGTGGATCTAAATCTAAATTAATAAAACCATCTTGATCTGTTTCAGCATGAGCATGACCATTCAGGTACTTAGCCCTGAAACCAAGATGTAATTTATCCTTTAAAAGACTGTGAGAATAACCCACACCAAATTCAGTATATGCCGTTGATAAAGCTTTCTCATTTTCTATTGAGATAGAGGAATTAATCCCAAAATTAGTGATACCCAAAAGTGTTTTGCTTAACTGTACATGTGAGTTATGCTTGGCATTAACAAACAGTGAAAAACCGCCTTTATTTGTGGCAACAGTTAGGTTGAATAAATTGACGTTCAAATTATAGGCAATCAAATTCGTTTCTTTGGAGCTATCGTACAATCTAGTAGTATTAAATAACAAGTCACCAGTAGTCTCATTTTTATCAAACAGCTGATTTGCTGAGACAAAAGTATTTACACCAATCCCTACGTTTAGAGGCAGTGAAACAGTCACTTTATGTTTGGGCGTAATAATTGAGGAATAATTTTGACCTTGAACTACATAGTCCCTTAAGTTATAAAAAGCAATATTCTCTTGTGAAAAGGTAGTATTAAAACAAAAGAATAATATGACTATTAAGATATTTTTGATTTTCATGGTTTACAGTTTAATTGGTTTTGAAATTAACAGAAGTGCCTACTTGTAAGTCAAGCTTGTAATCGTCAAAGAATTTTACTTCATTTTCTCCAACGGTATCAACATCTATTTTTAACTGTAAATATTTTATTTCTAAAATATCATCAATACTTTCTTTATTTAATTTTATTATAACATAATTTTCTTTTGTACCAATAGTCTTTCTGGTAGCTGACTCAAAGTTGTCATTACCCTTAATTAGATCAATCCTGTTATCAGGATAGGCTACACCATCATTATCATAGAATATAATGGAATCTAGTAAAGCATCTGATGCATCAAGAAATTGAAGTTGAGTAGAAACATCTAGTGGAAAGTTTGAACCTATATTGATATGTAATTCAGCACTTTCAAATTGATCAATATCATCTTCGGCAATATCAATTTCTAAATCGATATTATCTTCAAATTCAAGACCTTTTATCTTAAAATCAAAAGGGATAATGACATCGACATTCCCTTCCAACTGACTCTGATTATATGCAAAAAAAGAAGGTTCTTCAATAGTTTCTACATCAATATTAATGTTCAAATTTGTGGGTAACAACTCCAACAATTCAGGGAGGTTAGAAGTATCTTTATTAAGAGAAATTTGAGATTCCTCTGAAATTACCTCGTTAGTAGCACTTGAATAAGTGGCTTGATCTATACGTTTAGGACTATCATTTAAAACTAAATTTTGGGAATTGCCTGCTGCATTTGTAAAAATTGAGTTTTGAATATCTAAATTGAAAGCTACACCCAAACTATTAGCAATAAGCATTTCTATGGATGCACCAGAAATACTTAATTCATCAATACCAATATCTTCAAAGAAATCTAATTCAATTTCAGGTAAGCTAACGCTTTGTTGCTCTTTAGCGAAAATACCATATATGATATTGGAATCAATATCAATTAACTCAAAACGAATATCAAAAGCATCATTTTTTGATAAAACATCTCCTAATTTAATATCTAAAGTAGTAACCGTATTAATAAAGAAATTATTAAACACCTCATTGTAATTACTTCCATCAAATGTAAAATCAGCTTCAAAATCACTTAAATCAAATGATTGAGATACCTGGCCCTGATTAGGAACATCAAGACTAAAATCTAATGGAGTATTAGAGGCTTTACTAAGCAGACTGGGTATAGAGATTTGAATATCTGCTGATGTTTTGGCATTAGAACTTACAACAACATTTAAATTTGAATTTTTAAAGTCTAACTTAGAAATGTTATTGCCCTGAAAATCCAAAATTTCATTAACTGTGATGGATTGAGGGGCATTAAACTGACTAATTATTGAAAAGTTGAGAGCGGTGACTGTAACTTCATCGGAGGTTCCAAAAATAGAGTTTTCACTAGCTAGAGGACTTTCAACAACTCGCTCTATGATGACATCATCAATGGGTTCACTAAAAGAAAAATCATCTTGTAAAGAAAATGATTCATTAAATACCAAGGAGATCCCTCCATCTGAAGCTCTGTCAATAATAATATCAGAATCACTACCTGTTAACTCATCAATTAAATCATTAGTAGTAAATGTGTAATATCCTAGAGGGCCTTGCACTTCACCACTTAAGTCAGGATTTTCGATATCACCATCGAAGAAATCAAGATTATTGTCACAAGATGACAGGAATAATGCTGCTAATAGCATTAATTTTAAGGGGTAATTCATTAATAGGTTATTTTAATATTTGATGATGCAAATTAACTTTTTTTTTTTAATGCTATGCATTCAAACTAAAAAAGCACCTACAAAATGTAAGTGCTTTCTGTTTAGGGGTGGAAGATCGGGTTCGAACCGACGGCCTCCGGAACCACAATCCGGCGCTCTAACCAGCTGAGCTACAACCACCATCTACACATTGTTAAAATGCGAATGCAAATTTAAGCCTTTTATGTAATGATGCAAAGATTTTTTTAGAATTATTTAAGGTCAAAAATAGAATCTACTGCTACCAAACGTTCTACACTAAACCCCTCAGCGTAAGACACTCCTGTTAACCGTCCTAAATCTTGTGCTCTGTAGGAAACACTATCTATAAAATTCTTGGATGATATAGGCGTTTCAGGTTCATCACTACTAGCGTCGTAAAACTGACTCTTATAAGCCAGTACGGCTTCAATTTTTTTGTCAAAATGAGAACTGACATCAACCACAAAATCTGGAGTTAGTGATTGCCATTGGATATAATGATAGACGTATTTGGGACGCCATGGCTGTTGCAATTTCCCGCTTCTAGTGGTCTCTATTTTAATTAAACCACTTAAAAAACAGGCGTCACTTACTAAACTACTGCCTTTACCATGATCAATGTGACGATCTTTAATGGCATTACAAAAAACAATGTCTGGCTGATATAAGCGAATAAGTTCAATAAGGGCTAATTGATGATTGCGATCATTGATAAAAAAACCGTCAGCAAAATTAAGATTACACCTTACGGCAACACCCAAAATATTGGCAGCATTTTGTGCTTCTTGGTCACGAATTTCAGCAGTTCCTCTGGTGCCTAATTCACCTCGGGTAAGATCTACAATCCCAACACGTTTTCCTTTGGATATTTCTTTAGCTAGTGTTGCACCACAACCCAACTCAACATCATCAGGATGCGCTCCAAACGCTAAAATGTCTAATTTCATAAGTGATTTATTAGTCCCACAAAACTAAAAGAAATAAGATTCTTAAAAAAGTAATCTAAGAATCATCGTTATATTTATTGTATAAGCTAATAATAATTAAAGTCCATATGATAATGGCTATAATTACAAATACAGAAAAATAAAATACAATAGAATTAGGATTTGTCATGCAATGCCAGTTTAATTAAAATTGCGATTCCTAATACGGTTGGAGCCCACAATCCCACAAAAATACCGTGAAGCGTTTCCCCTGTCATAAACATATACTCAGCAACAAAAATAATAATGCCACAAAGTAGAAGTATAATCAAATTAGTAACCCCTAACTTTTCAATAAATCTTCTCATTAATCTTTTTTTAATTAATATAAAGAAATATTTTAAAAGAATGGTTATTCTGAATCAGAATAAAATAATTTCAACTACTTTTTGTAGTACAGTTTGTATTTACGAAAAGCAAAAAAAGCGAGTACAAAAATCAAACAACATGTAATACCAATGAACTTAACACTCATGATTTGGTCACCACTGGCATAAGAATGTAAACCTGATAAATAAAAATTCACTCCAAAATAAGTCATGAGTATACTACCGAAAGCTATTATAGCAGATAGATTAAGAGCAAACCGGCCACGCAAGCCTGGGACTAATCGCAGGTGAATAACAAAAGCATAAACCATTATACTAATCAATGCCCAAGTTTCTTTGGGATCCCATCCCCAATAGCGGCCCCAACTTTCATTAGCCCACATACCGCCTAAAAAGTTACCAATGGTTAACATGACCAAACCAACAGTTAAAGCCATTTCGTTAATAATGGTCAGCTCTTTGATATTGAGATCAACCCGCTGTTTGTTTTTAGAGTTTGTAAAAATCATGAGTAATAAACACACTACACCTAAAATCATTCCCAAAGCAAAAGGACCATAACTGGCTACTATAACAGCAACGTGTATCATTAACCAATAGCTATTTAAAACAGGTTGTAAGTTGGCAATGGCTGGATCCATCCAATTCCAATGGGCAACCATGAGTATCATAGCTGTAACAAAAGCCGTTGATGCAATGGTTAAATCACTTTTTCTTCCAAAAGCTAACCCAAAAAACATAGTAGCCCAAGCCACATAAATCATGGATTCATAGGCATCACTCCATGGTGCATGACCAGAGATATACCAGCGTAAAATGAGACCAGCGGTGTGAATTACAAACAAACCAAATATCAAAGCTCTAAACCCAATTACCGTGAAAGAAATCCAACGACTGCCAGAATTGAAAATTTGCAAAATTAAAATCACAAAAAAGAAAAATCCAACATACAAAAACCAACTGAATAATTTTTTGAAAACATCATATTTATTATACCATATTTCAGCCTCAATCTTTTCCTTACTTAGCATAACATCCCCACCCAATTTATGTTGAGTACGTTTAAACCCATCTAGCAAACTTTCTGGAGAGGAATAGTCTCCAGATGATTTTGAATGATAAACTTCAGATAAATAATACTTAAAGCTGTTTTCAATAAAAGTGCCGTAAAGTGAATCATTAATTTGCGTTTTATAAGACTCTTGATAATCAGCTACAGAAATCCACTTATTATTTTCATCATCAGGCACTGGAAATATTCTCAAATTTCGTCCTCCTAAGGTATTGTATAATAGGTTAACCTTTTGATCTATATCTTTAAACTCTTTTTGAAATGCATTAGGCACCTGTGCCTTATAAGCGTCTTCTAAATAAGGTTCTAAAATATAGGAACCGTCATTTCTTAAAAAATCAGAAAGTGCCACATATTTAATGGACTTGTCTACACCTATTAATCGTCTTATAGAATCTCCCTTTTTTGGTTTAAGATAAATTACAGGTACGGTATACCAATACAAGGGCATTTGTTGCATAGACAATAAAATCTGATTAGCGTCCATACCCTCGTAAGTATCATATTTACTTAATTTTCTTAATATTTCAGAACCAAATGTATTGGCTGGCATCATGCGGCCATTCATATCTTGAACAACCAAAGTTCCAAACTTATCTGTATGAGTTTTCGGAATGATATTGGCTTTTATAACAGAATCAATACTAGCTTTAGTGGGCTCCTTATGATTATGACCGTCATCTGCTGTATGGTTTTGACCAACAATAAAAGAAGAGCATAAACCAAATACAATAAGTAATGTTTGTTTCTTAAATTTAACTTTATCAAGTTGTTGCTTAAGACTGCCAAATCTGGAATATTTAGAAAATAAAATCGCCATTAATCCAAAATACAACAGCATATAACCAATATAAGTAATCCATGTACCATAAAGATCATGGTTCACTGAAAGGATAGTGCCTTGCTCATCAGGATCAAAACTGGATTGAAAAAAACGATAACCGCGATGATCCAAAATATGGTTCATGAAAATTTTATAATTGTAATCCCCTTTCTCATTATCAATTACAGTAACTTTACTTGAAAAGGAGGAGAAACTGTTCTCTGTACCAGGATAGCGCTCGGCTTCAAAATCATTTAATTTAACACTAAAAGGGAGAGTATGGACTTTTGAACCATAACGTAATGCAATATCTAATCCGCCTAATTGTTCTTGTTTAAAGGCATTATATGTGCCTTTACCTCCCAGCAGATTAAAACGTTTACTTTCACCATTAGAAGTCACTTTCAATACTATACCATCTTCATCTCCCTTGAGCAATTTTGATTTTTTTAGCACATCAAAGTAACCGGTAATAACAGGTTTAGGAATAACAAACTGTAGGTTACCAACAACATAACGAGAACGTAGTTGTAAGGGTTGTAAACTGTCTTTAACTAAAATCCCGTCCTGCATTGTAGCCATAGTCAAATACGAGCCTTCAAAGGGGGATTCTATAGTCATTTGCCCCTCAGAATTACTAACAATGTTTATTGCGCCGTCTATAGGCTGGTTCAAGGTGAACAAAACATTGTGGATACTTTGTGTTTCACCGGCTTTTAAAAAATGATTGTGTGGCTGTCCGTCTCCGGCTTCTACAATTTTAAGATAGGCTTCACCCTCAGGATCATAAATCACATCTTCTTCGGCATTAGATACAAATTTTTCTAACTCAAAAGTAACCTCCTGTTGGTCATAAACTTCAGTAACACGAAAGTGGTTGTCCAAGCGTTCAGAAAAATCAACCTTGTAATTAGGAGCTTTACGTTGCGGCACGCCATCAATTCTATAATCACCATCTATGTATGCGGAAATATAAGTCTCTTGAGATAAGAATTCATTTTCTGTAGCGCCTTCTCTAATAGACATCATTCCCTCGTAACCAATATAACGGGTTACAAAAGCACCAATAAAAATAAATATGAAAGCTAAATGAAGTGTTAAAGTGGCCCAATTTTCTTTTTTGTGTAAACGATACCTAAAAATATTACCCAAAAAATTTATTACAAAAAACACCATAATAGCTTCAAACCACCAGGCATTATAAATCATGGTTCGCGTCAAAGCAGTAGGAGAAGTTTCTTCATTGGCATCTAAAAATGTTCCCGCAGCCATAGCTGCAGCAAAAACAATAAACAAAACTGCGGTTAAACGTGTGGAAAACAAAATCTTAGAAAGTGAGAATCCCTTCATTGTAATTTAACATTTTTTGAAGTTGCAAATTTAAGGCTTTTAATCGTATTTGAGCCTATGCTTAACGTTTCTCTAAGTAATGTTTCAGATTATGTTAAAAAAAACAAAAAAAACAAGGCTATCACTGGAGTTCTTACATTATTTATCATATTTGCCGCCTCATAATTTTTGATGTTTAGATCATCTTTTTTGAGATTTATTTTGTTTTAGGGTGGTAAGTTTTTAACCTACCACCTTTTTTTATTATTACTTTTGAAAATAGTTACATTCACAAATAAATAATTATGACATCAGTGTGTCTCATAGGAGCTGGAAATGTAGGACAGCAATTTTACCATGCTTTTAAAAAAAGCCAAACCACTAAAGTGACACAATGGTATAACAGAACTATATCTACAATCTTGTCATTTCAAAACGAAGTTGCTATAACAGACGACATTGCCAAGCTTATTAAAGCCGATCTCTATATTGTGGCGGTAAGCGATGATCAAATTAGTGAAATATCTAAAAGTCTCCCTTTTTCAGAACGTTTTGTAGTTCACACTTGCGGAGCTGTTAATATCCATGACCTAGATAAAAAAAACCGCAGAGGTGTGTTTTATCCGCTACAAACATTTTCAAAATCTAAAATTATGGATTTTGAACACGTACCATTATGTATCGAAGCACTAGACAAAGAAGACTACCTCACGCTAAAATCTATAGCTGAATCATTGCATAGTCCTGTTTATAAAATTTCAAGTGAACAAAGACTAACACTTCACTTGGCAGCAGTTTTTATAAATAATTTTAGTAATCACTTGTATCGAATTGGTCATGAAATTAGTGATACAAAACAAATTAATTTTGATTTACTTAGACCTTTAATTCAAGAGACAGCTACTAAAATTCAACACATGTCCCCTTACCTAGCACAAACCGGTCCGGGAATGAGAAATGACAAAAAAACCATAAAAAAACATTTAAAACTTATAGAAAAACCCTTACATAAAGACCTCTATGAGTTACTAACTAAATCAATTAAAAATACACATGGAATCAAAAAGCTATAAAGAATCCCTTAAACAAATAACAACCTTCATTTTTGATGTTGATGGGGTATTAACTGACGGTACCATTCAAGTAACTACCCAGGGAGAAATGTACAGAACCATGCACACCAAAGATGGTTATGCACTTAAAACAGCAATAGACAAAGGGTATAATATATGTATCATCTCTGGAGGAAGTAATAAAGGCGTAAGCAAGCGATTAGCAGGGCTTGGTATTGAGGATATTCATCTTGGGGCTCATGATAAAATTAACGTGTTTGAAACGTATTTAAACAAAAAGAACCTCTCTACAAAAGAAGTACTCTACATGGGAGATGATCTTCCAGATTTACCTGTAATGAAATTAGTGGGTTTGGCCTCTTGTCCACAGGATGCTGTTAATGAAATTAAAAGTATTGCGCATTACATCTCACATAAAGACGGCGGAAAAGGCGCTGTAAGAGATGTCATAGAACAAGTTTTAAAACTTAACAATGACTGGAATAACAACCATAATGCAAAATACGATTAAGACATAATGCACCTGCTAAATGCCCTAATGGGTTTAATCCGTTGGAAAAACCTAATAATGATTGCTGCCATGCAATGTATTGTTAAATATGCTATTATATCCCCCTTTAAAGCAGACTACAGTTTAAATAATTTAAGTTTTTTTACCTTAATTATGGCTACTTGTTGCATTGCAGCTGCAGGATACATCATAAATGACATTCATGATGTTTTTGCTGATAAAATTAATAAACCCCAACGGCTTTACATAAACAAAGTTGTCCCTGAAAACACCGCATACAACTTGTATTTTATATTTAATGCTGTTGGAGTAGCACTGGGTTTTGTTGTAGCTAATTTGGTCCATAAACCAGGGCTTTCAGCTATTTTTATTGGAGCGACCCTTATTAATTACATGTACACAACAACGCTTAAAAAATACTTACTAATTGGAAATATTGCAGTAGCTTGTTTAGTTAGCTTAACTTTAGTTATTGTGCCTTTATTTGAACTTTACCCAAATCTTGACTCAACTAATAAAGGATTACATCTGTTACTTTTTAAAGTGATTTTCGATTATGCCATTTTTGCATTTTTAATGACTTTGATTAGAGAGTTAATTAAAGACTTACAAGACATCAAAGGAGATCAAGTGGTGGGATTGAAAACAACACCTATAGTTCTTGGTGCACGTAATACCAAACTTTTAATTACAGTTGTTACAATTATTACTATTTCAGGTTTAGCCCACTATGTCTATAATTACGTTTACAATTATAATTTGGCTGTACTATATTTCCTTCTAACATTATTGGGACCGCTAATAGTTTTCCTTATCCGTCTCATAAAGGCTAAAACTTCAGAGGAATTCTTTCAGCTCAGTAAAATACTAAAGCTAATTATGATTTTTGGAATGCTGTCGTTAATTTTATATCCATTAGTTATACTTTAGCTTATTATGTGGAATCAGAAATTAAAAAATTATAATATCATTCTAGCTTCGGGCTCACCCAGAAGGCAACAATTTTTAAAAGATTTAAATATTGATTTCACCATCAAATTAAAGCCGGTTGAAGAAACGTATCCTAAGCGCCTAAAACATTTTGAAATTCCGGATTACTTAGCCCAGTTAAAGGCGTTGCCTTTCAAAGAAACATTAGATAAAAATGAACTTCTCATCACCAGTGATACTATTGTATGGCATGATGAAACTGCCCTAGGCAAACCTAAATCCAAAGCAGACGCTCAATTCATGCTTAAAGCTTTAAGTAATGTCACTCATGAGGTTATTTCATCAGTATGCTTAACAACTTGTGATAAACAAATGACTCTTAATGCCACGACATCAGTAACATTTAAGCCATTAACTCATGAAGAAATTGATTACTATATTGAAACATATCAGCCTTTCGATAAAGCCGGAAGCTACGGTATTCAAGAGTGGATCGGACAAATAGGAATCACAAAAATAGAGGGTTCCTATTGTAATGTAGTTGGGTTACCAACACATTTGCTCTACAAAGCACTTAATAATTTTATAAATAATAAATAATGTATCGTTTTACCCTTGGATTGTTGATCTGTTTGTTAGCATGTGTTGATGCACCTGAAGAACAGAATGCAATGCCCTCAAAACAAACAAATAACAAAGAAGTGTCAAGAACCTTATCCAAAGCTTTTAAAAAGTATTGGTTTGCAGGAGATGCTGAAATTTCCTCATATACCCTTACACAATCAAGATACGGCGAACTTAGATCTGGTGATGCAGTTCTTATCTATGTCACTGAGGATTTCTTGCCCAATACGCAAGTTAAAGCTAATAACTCAGGAGAAAACACCATAAAAGTGCTTAAGCTTAACGCCACAAAAAACTTCAAAACAGGCATTTATCCCTACAGTATTATGCAGAGTACATTCCAACCAGTATATACCAAATCTCAACCTTTAAAAATATCGGCTTCAATTCAGGAATGGTGTGGACACATTTATGCCCAATTAAATAAAAGAAGTAATACTTTTAAATATACGGGACATTCATATTTTGAAGGAGAAGCAGACACCAAATTAGACTTACCGCAACACTTCACTGAAAATGAAATATGGACCACCATAAGGATGAATCCAAAAGAACTGCCCCAAGGAAAATTTAAAATAATTCCAACTCTTGAGTATCTTAGTCTTAAACATAAAAACAACCAGGCTTATAACGCCAATGGCATATTAACCAACAACGAATACAGCTTATTTTATCCTGAATTAAACCGAAAACTCATAATCACATTCAATACTGAATTCCCTCATGAGATTTTAAAATGGGAGGAACATTTTAAAGCAGACCAGGAGCAGTTTATAACAACTGCACTTAAAAAGAAAACCATAAAAAGCCCCTACTGGCAAAAAAATAAAAACACGGATAGCATTTGGCGCAAAACACTTCAACTTAAATAATTATTTTTACAGTAATACTAATTTCAATACCATGATTGAAACAATATCAGATCCACAAATAAAATATTCTCTAATAACTCTAGTTTCCTTGTTTATAGCAAGAACCATTATTGCCTTCATAGTGTTAAAAATTGGAAAAGGAAATGGTATTATTAAAGCACGTGTTAAACTTATTAACCGCTATATTACTTCAAGTCTTTTAATTATTGCTTTGTTAATTGAAGCTTATATTTTTGGTGCTGAATTTCAAAATCTGGTAGTCGTTTTTTCATCAGTTTTTGCGGTACTTGGGATTGCTCTATTCGCGGTTTGGTCTATTCTAAGTAATGTGACTGCAGGAATTATCATGTTCTTTTCGTTCCCTTTTAAAGTTGGGGACAAAGTAGAAATTCATGATAAAGAAATTCCTTTACCTGCAGTAATTGAAGACATCAGAGCATTTCACTTACACTTAAGACTTGAAAACGGCGACTTGGTAACCTACCCCAACAACATGATTCTTCAAAAAGCTGTAACCTTAGTTGAAAAAATTTAAATGCAAATCTAAAGTTAAAATTAAACCCTAAAAAGAATTAATTAAAACTAAAACCTATATTAGAGGACATTTAATTACTATGAAACTACCACTTGTAATTGTCCTCGCCCTTGTTATATTTTCTAAGGGATTATCTCAAATAAAACCACAACAAAACAGCGCAGAAATTTTTCACGCCATTAAAAAACTAAATTTTTTAGGCAGTGTCTTGTATATAGCTGCGCACCCCGATGATGAAAACACAAGGCTCATTGCGCACCTTTCAAATCAGACTCATGCAAGAACTGCATATTTATCATTAACCCGTGGTGATGGTGGACAAAACTTAATTGGTCCAGAATTAAGAGCGGAATTAGGTGTAATAAGAACCAATGAACTACTCAAAGCAAGAAGCTATGACGGAGGGCTTCAATTTTTCTCAAGAGCAAACGATTTTGGTTATTCAAAACACCCCGATGAAACTTTCAATATTTGGAACAAAGAAGAAGTTTTAAAAGACGTCGTATCTACAATTAGAAGCTTTCAACCCGATATTATCATTAACCGTTTTGATCACCGATCACCAGGGAGAACTCACGGCCATCATACAGGGTCTGCCATGTTAAGTTACGAGGCCTTCGATTTAGCGAATGATGTCACATTCAAATCTCACTTAACAACCCAATCCCCCTGGCAACCCAAAAAACTTTTTTTTAATACCTCGTGGTGGTTTTATGGTAGTCGCGCTAATTTTGAAAAAGCAGATAAAACCAATCTACTAACCCTTGAGGTAGGTAACTATTACCAATTACTTGGGGCCTCTAATACAGAAATTGCTTCTAATAGTAGAAGCCAACACAAATCACAAGGATTTGGAACTATGAGTTCAAGAGGTGAATACAAAGAATATCTGGAGATTATAAAAACCGACAAAAACTATAACCAAAACAATTTATTTGACGGCATTGATACTTCTTGGAACCGATTAAAAGGGGGGAAACGTATAGGTGATATTTTACATGATGTTGAGAATACATTTGACTTTAATCACCCAGAGAATGCAGTTCTAAAACTGTTGGAAGCCTACAACCTCATTTCCCAACTTGAAGACGGCTACTGGAAACAGGTCAAAATTGAAGAAATCAAATCCATTATTTTACAATGCACAGGTTTGTATATAGATATTTACAGTGCTGAAAATATCGCAGTTAAAGGAGATCAAATCCCATTAAATATAGAAGTCATTGCCAGAAATAACACACCTTTAATACTTAAAGAAATAACTCTGGCAAATCAAAAAACTTTAGAATTAAACCGTGAACTGGTTACAAATAAAATTTTAAATTTAAAAGACACAATTACGGTACCAGAGAAAGCAAAATTTTCGTCACCATACTGGCTTAATGACAAAGCACGCATGGGAATGTACCATGTAGAAGACAAAAAACTCATTGGAAAACCTTACGCTACTAACTTTCTAGAAGGCAATTGTACTTTTATTTTCAATGATACTCCAATAGCATTTCAAGTTCTAATAATCCACAAATCAAATGACCCTATTAAAGGCGAGGTTAAAGAAACATTAAATATTTTGCCTGAAATCACTTGTGCACTTCAGGATAACGTTATAATTCTTAAAAATAAAAAAAGTAAAACAGTTACAGTTACCGTTCGTAGTTTTGCATCACAATCCAACGGTACGGTAGAACTTAAAACACTAAAGGGATGGACGGTTTCACCGCAATCAATTGACTTTGAAGCCAAAAGTCAGGGTGAAACATTAACCTTTGAATTTATAATAACCGCCCCTGAATTTGAAACTAATGGATCCCTTTATCCCTTTGTTACTTTAGACTCGGGTAAGATATATGACAAAAAGCTAACAATTATTGACTACAGTCACATTCCCAAACAATACATCCTATCATCTAACAGCGCTAAGTTAATTAGCATGAATATAAAATCATCTCAGGAGACCATAGGGTACATTGAAGGAGCCGGAGATAAAACAGCAGAAGTTCTTAAAGCGCTTGGATTTAATGTTATTACTCTTAAAGAGGAAGATTTGACATTAAAAAAACTAAGTACCCTAAGTACTATAATTACTGGAGTTAGGGCCTATAACACCCAAGATTTTTTAGCATATAAACAAGAGGTACTTAACGACTATGTTAAAAACGGGGGTACAGTCATTAATCAGTATAATACAAGCTTCAATTTAAAAACCAAATCCATTTCGCCATACACTCTTAATCTTTCAAGGAAACGTGTTACCAACGAAACGGCAGAAGTTAAAATTAATAAACCTAAACACCGTTTATTTAATTATCCCAACACCATAAACAGTTCAGACTTTGAAAACCGGGTACAAGAGCGGGGATTGTATTTTCCAGAATCTTGGGGACCAGAATTTGAAGCTGTTTTATCCATGAATGACCGTGGCGAAACACCGCTTCAAGGAGGATTACTCATTGCTAAATATGGTAAAGGGCATTATATATATACTGGATTGAGTTTTTTCAGGCAACTCCCAGCTGGAGTTCCAGGGGCAATTAAATTATTTACCAATATGCTATCTGTTTCGGATTTAAATAAAACTGTCGATAACTAATGAAATTTAAATGGCTCAAACACTACACACTTGTACTGCTTATGAACGCAGTATACATCATCATATTTTACATCATAATGAAAATAGTTTAATATGCATTTAATAGATTGGTTTGTATTAGCAGTAACATTATTAACCATAGTAGTTTATGGTACACTCAAAACGAGAGGTAGCAAAAATGTGCAAGATTATGTTAAAGGTGGAAGTTCTTCTAAATGGTGGACCATAGGGCTATCAGTCATGGCTACACAGGCTAGTGCCATAACCTTTTTATCTACACCAGGTCAAGCCTTTAATGATGGCATGGGGTTTGTTCAGTTTTACTTCGGTGTGCCCTTGGCTATGGTAATTGTTTGTATGGTATTCATTCCTATTTATCACAAACTCAATGTGTATACTGCTTATGAGTTTTTAGAACGTCGATTTGACGTAAAAACAAGAAGCCTAACTGCTGGGTTATTTCTGCTTCAAAGAGGTCTCGCTGCAGGAATTACCATATATGCTCCTGCTATCATCTTATCGGTTGTTTTGGGATGGAATCTAACATACCTTAATATTATCATAGGTACATTAGCTACTATATACACGGTATCTGGAGGTACTAAAGCAGTAAACATCACCCAAAAACATCAAATGACTGTTATTTTTAGTGGTATGTTTATCACCTTTTTTCTCATTTTAAAATTTCTGCCGCATGAGGTTAATTTTAATGAGGCTTTAAATATCGCAGCTATTAATGATAAAATGAATATTCTCAATTTTTCATTCGACTTTGAGAACCGTTATACCATTTGGAGTGGATTAATTGGAGGTACATTTTTAGCACTTTCATATGTTGGGACAGATCAAAGTCAAGTGCAACGCTACCTTTCTGGAAAATCTATAAAAGACATGCAATTGGGACTTATATTTAATGGCTTACTCAAAGTACCAATGCAGTTCTTTATTCTTTTGGTTGGGGTTATGGTATTTGTCTTTTACCAGTTTAATTACTCGCCTCTTCATTTTAATCCAGAAGCCGAAAAATTAGTCAAGAATTCTCCATATGCATCAGAATACATACAATTAGAGGCAGATTACCACAAGCTTACCGATCAAAAATCAATGGTGCTCAAGGCTAATATAAATCAAAACAATGAAGACCAAACTGTTACTGTAATTCAAAATATTAAAACCCAACAACAGGAACAAAGAACCAAGGCTTTAGACTTAATTCAAAAAGCTGCAGAACATTCTAAAACAGACGTTGAACTTAATGACCGAGACTATGTATTTATTCATTTTATACTCGAAAATTTACCAATCGGACTCATAGGTTTACTTTTAGCAGTAATCATTAGTGCAGCCATGTCCAGTACGGCCAGTGAATTAAATGCACTAGCATCTACCACATCACTGGATATTTACAAACGCAACTTCAACCCTAGGGGTTCAGAAATGCATTACGTTAAGGCTTCAAAATATTTTACATTGCTTTGGGGAATTATAGCCATAGCCATAGCTTGCGTAGCATATTTAGCTGAAAACTTAATTCAACTGGTTAATATCATTGGATCTGTGTTTTACGGCAATGTACTTGGTATTTTTTTATTAGCCTTTTTTGTAAAATTTGTAAAATCCAATGCCGTATTCACAGCTGCAATTATCACACAGTGTATTGTTATTGTTGGATGGAAATTTGACTGGATGCCGTTCTTGTGGCTTAATCTGTTTGGCTGTGCGCTAGTTATGGGAATAGCTATTGTAATTCAACAAATTGTAAAAAAATAAGCTCCCAGTTTCCTGAGAGCTTTTTATTAAAGATGATGCCAATTGTGTTACATGGCACCCCATGCTTTTAATGAATCTTCATTTAGTTTTACGTAATCGGCATTACCAGCTTTTTGAGCACTAGCAAGCGATTTTTTTGCTGTTTTAATCGCTTCCTTGGTTTTTCCAGCAGCAGCATAAATTAATGATTGTTGTCTAAGTTGCCAGAACTTTGGATTATCTGTCATGGACATGGCGGTGTCCATCCATGCCTCAGCTTTAGCAATGTCTTTCTCAGCATTTAAATAATAAACGGCAGCTGCATAATAATCTTTGGATTTAGCGCCATCAGAATTAAGCGTAGACGAAATAGATTGCTGTACTAATTTATCGGTAGGCACTTTAACTGTAAATCCTGCAAAAGTATTTTCCCACGACAATGCAACAAAAGCGCGATCATCAGACTGCACATTAATCACAATCGAAAACGCTTCAACAGTACTTTTCAATTTGTTGTTCACTTTTTTTGAAAAACGTAAAGCAACTTTACTATCATCCCAATTTTTAGGCAATCCCCAGTTTTCTGAATTACTGTAAAAAATAAATTCCCAATTACCGTCACTGGGAACAGTGTAAAGCGCATAACTTCCAGCTTTTAATGGCTTACCATCTATCCTAACATCATGTTGAAAATTAAAAACAGTATTCTTATTAGCTCCAGTACGCCACATTTTACCAAAGGGCACTAAGTCACCAAAAATCTTGCGACCTTTCACACGAGGTCTTGAATAGGTAACACTAACATCTGTCATCCCAATAGTTTGTTCTAATTTAGACGACGTACTTGGTTGTGGTGTCATAACCTGAGCATGAGCAGAAACCACTATGGATAAACTGCAAAAGGCTAAGAGTAGTTTTTTCATATTAATTAATCATTTATAAGTTTTTACCAAGTTATAGATTTGGTTTTTACAGTACAAGAACAAAACAAAAATTTAACACAATATATCGGTTTTAAACTTTATTCATCGTAATATTGCAATATTAAAATTTAGCAATGGGAATTACTAAAAAAGAATTATTTACCGCTCAAGATAATCGTATCGCTTCCTATTTTAAAGCTTTAGGGCACCCAGCGCGAATAGCCATACTTAATCACTTAATCACTTTAGATGGTTGTTGTTGTAATGATTTGGTTGAAGAAACCGGTTTAGCGCAAGCCACGGTGTCACAACATCTTAAAGCTCTCAAAGAACTGCATATCATTCAAGGAAATGTGGAAGGTAAAAACTTCTGTTATTGTATTAATCCAGACACCTGGCAGCACATTAATACCCTATTGACTGACTTTATTAATCATAAAATTAAACCTAAAAACACCTGTTGCTAAATGCATTTAACTCAATTCAAAGAAGCCCTAAAAACAGCCAATTCACTAAGATTTAGATTGCCAAACGGACAACTCATACCGCAACATTTTCACATTACGGAAGTTGGAGAGTCCTTGAAAAAATTTATCGACTGTGGTAATACAGTTCGAGAAGAAAAATATATCGTATTTCAACTATGGTATGACCAAGACACCAGCCATAGATTATCTCCCAAAAAACTCCTGACTATCATTGAACAAAGTGAAAAAGTCCTTAATCTCGAAGACCTTGAAATTAGAGTGGAATATCAAGGTACAACCATAAATATATTCAAGCTAGCATCAACCAATGATGGGAGTTTCAAGCTTGATAAAACCGAAACAGCATGCCTGGCAGAAGACGCATGCGGTATACAACCACAGAAGAAAAAAATAGTATTATCCTACCTAAAAAACACAGAATGCACTCCTAACTCAGGTTGCTGTTAATATTTTATTATGACAAACACATTTATTGAAACGTTAGACATTTCAGAAATTTCCGAAGAACGTTTAGCCATACTAGACCCAATTATTACTCACATTTCAGAAGAAATAAAAGCCAATAAAGCTATCAATTTAAATTTCATTTGTACCCATAACTCAAGGAGAAGCCACCTTTCACAAGTTTGGGCACAAACTATAGCAAAATTTTATAACATGAATAACGTATACTGTTTCTCAGGGGGTACTGAAGCAACTGCCATGTTCCCCGCTTCAGGAATAGCACTTCAAGATGCAGGATTTATAGTTAAAAAATTGACAGATTCTAAGAATCCCATTTACAGCATAAGCAGTGATGAGAATGCACTTCCCATTATTGGATTTTCTAAGCGCTATGATGATGAATTTAATCCTAAAAATGATTTTACAGCCATACTTACATGTTCGAGTGCTGACCAAGATTGTCCTTATATTCCTGGCGCTAATAAACGCATAGCACTTACATATGAAGACCCTAAAGCATTTGACAACACCCCGCAGCAAAGAGAAATGTACGCTGCTAGGAGTAAACAAATAGCTACAGAAATGAAATATATCTTCTCTAAAATAGCTAAGGATGTTTAAAAAATGTGTCGCTGAGTTTCTTGGTACGTTTGGAATGGTATTCTGTGGCTGTGGTGCCATGACGATCAATGAAGTCTATCCCAACAGTATAGGTCATATTGGGGTAGCTATAACTTGGGGGCTTATTGTAATGAGTATGATTTATGCATTTGGTGAGATTTCTGGAGCCCATTTAAACCCTGCGGTAACCATAGGTTTTGCAGTTTCAAAAAAATTCAAATTAAATAAAGTAGGACCTTACCTATTAGCGCAGTTAGCAGGGGCTTTATTTGCTATAATTATACTAAAATTCCTGTTTCCAGAAAGTCAATTTTTAGGAAGTACCATACCTGTGGAAAATTTTAACCCCATACAAACTTTCATTATGGAGTTCTTACTTACATTTTTACTCATGATAGTGATTATTAATGTATCAACAGGAAGTAAAGAAGTTGGTGTAATGGCAGGTATTGCCATTGGAAGTGTAGTCTTATTAGAAGCCATGTTTGCAGGCCCTATTACCAAGGCTTCAATGAATCCATTTAGATCATTAGCTCCAGCCATAGTAGCCAATCAAACCCATCAACTTTGGGTTTACTTACTAGCGCCATTGAGCGGTGCAATTCTCGCTGTATTTTGTAATAAATTTCTAAGAAAAAAGTAAAATACAGACTTAGTTAATTATAGTGTTAAATTTTGTTTAACTATTTCTATAAAAAGTTAAACATTTTGTAGCTTTACAATCTAAAACTTAGATTATGGCTGCAAAAAAAGACTTAAAACAAACAATCATTAATACATTCATGGACCATGTATTGGTGCATGATAAAATGCCAAGTTCAGTTTACACGTTTTGTAAGGCAATTAAAATTGACGAATCAGAATTCTATAAACACTTTGCCTCTTTCTCAAATCTAGAAGAACATATTTTTGTGCTGTTTTTCAATAAAAGCATGGAATTAGTTGCGTCTGATGCATCTTATGAAAATTACAATTCAAGGGAAAAGCTACTAACACTGTATTACACCTTATTTGAAATGTTTACAGCCAACAGAAGTTATGTGGTTTGGTCAATCGGTGATCACAAGAAAATCACTTTTAATGAATTGAAAAAATTCAAAGCACTCAAAGCTGTATTTACAAACTTTATCGACAGTCTTGATCTCAAACTAGCTAATTTCGATAACAGTAAAATAAAAAGCTTTTCAGATAAGTCTGTTAAAGAAGCGGCATGGTTACAACTTTTATTAACCATCAAATTTTGGCTGGACGACACTTCAAACTCATTTGAAAAAACAGACATTTACATTGAAAAATCAGTGAATACCAGTTTCGATATTATTGATACTACACCAATCAATAGCTTGGTAGATTTAGGTAAGTTTATTTTTAACGAAAAAATAAAAATGTAATGGGTATGAAAACGATCAGTAGCATACCCACATCCAAAGTCCAACGCGCCACCAAATTGGTTGGTACAGGTGCTAAAGTAGGTGTTAACTACCTTAAATACATTGGTGACAAAATTGTTAATTCTGAAGAAGAAGCCAAGGAAAAATTGAACCAAAATAATGCTGAAGACATCTATAACAGTCTCAAACAACTTAAAGGAAGCGCGCTTAAAGTCGCACAAATGTTGAGTATGGACAAAAGTATCATGCCGCAAGCCTATGTCGAAAAATTTTCCTTATCTCAGTTTTCAGTGCCACCACTATCCGCTCCACTAGTTGATAGAACATTTCGTAAATATTTTGGGTCTAGCCCAAATCAAATTTTTGATAAATTCAACCTCACTTCAATTAATGCTGCAAGTATCGGCCAGGTACATGAAGCAGAAAAAAATGGGAAAAAACTTGCTGTGAAAATTCAATACCCGGGAGTGGCTGAAAGTATTTCATCTGATCTTAAACTGGTCAAACCTATTGCTATTAAAATGTTTAATATCAAAGGAAAAGATTCTGATAAATACTTTCAAGAGGTTGAAGATAAACTCATTGAGGAAACCAATTACAATTTGGAAATTGAGCAAAGTAAAGCTATTGCTGAAGCCTGTAAACATTTACCTCACATTAGATTTCCCGATTACTATGAAGATTGGTCCTGTGATAGAATCATTACTATGGACTACATGAATGGGCTTCACATTTCTGAGTTCATTAAAACTGAGTTTTCTCAAGAAACAGCAAACAAGCTGGGTCAAGCCCTATGGGATTTTTACATGTTTCAAATTCACAATCTTAAAAAAGTACATGCAGATCCTCATCCTGGTAACTTCCTGGTATCGAAAGACCATAACTTAATTGTTTTAGATTTTGGTTGTATGAAAATTATTCCTGAAGAATTTTACAAGCCCTATTTTGAATTGGCTGAAGAAAAAAGTCTAAATGATGCTGAATTTTTTAACCAAAAACTCATTGAATTAGAAATATTAAAGCCTGAAGATACTCAAGAAGAATTAGATTTCTTCACCAGCTTATTCCACGAATTACTTAGTGTGTTCACTCAGCCTTTTAATGCGAAACATTTTGATTTTTCAAACCCCGTTTTTTTCAATAAGATTAAAGATTTGGGTGAACGGTTTAGTAAAGACAGTCAGCTTAGAAAAATGAATGGCAATAGAGGATCTAAACATTTCATCTACATGAACCGTACATTTTTTGGTTTGTACAACCTCATGTTTGACTTAAAAGCGAACCATGTCATCATTGATAACTTCAAAAATTATGATAAAATTTAGCCATGATGACATCAATGCTATGCATCATTTGTATCGCATTAACCTAATTAACAGCTGTTCTGGTTACAAATCGGCTAATTTAATCGGTACCAAATCTAAATCTGGTATACCTAACGTTGCTGTATTCAGTTCTGTAACCCACTTGGGTTCAGATCCAGCAGTTTTAGGTTTTTTTTTAAGGCCTACTACGGTCCTCAGAAATACCTACGAAAATATATTAGAAACTAAGTCGTATACCATAAATCATATTCATCAGGACATTATTGAAGATGCGCATCATACCTCAGCAAAATATGAAAAGCACATCTCAGAATTTGATAAAACCAATCTCGCTGAAGAATATAAACCTGGTGTGGAAGTCCCATTTGTTAAAAATGCACCCGTTCAAATTCAGATGCGCTATATTGAAGAATACGATATCAAAATAAATCAAACCAAACTCATTGTAGGCCAAATAGAAACTTTATATCTTGATGATACCCTACTTCACAAAGATGGGTTTATTGAACTTTCAAAGGCTAATGTATCTGCCATTAATGGTCTGGATGCCTATTGTACACCAAAACTTAAAAAACGCATGACGTATCAAAGACCACGCTAACTAACACACAACTACCATGAAAATCCTGATTACTGGAGCCACAGGATATATAGGCAAACGCCTAATTCACACCCTTACCAATCAAGGGCACCAGGTAGTATGCGCTGTTAGAGATATTTTACGTTTTGATAGCTTAGCATACAATAAGGATACTTTAGAAGTCGTAGAAGTTGATTTTCTTAAACCGGAAACGCTTGCTTTCATTCCAAATGACATAGAAGTAGCTTACTACCTCATTCATTCCATGTCAAATAGCACTGCTGATTTTGATGAATTAGAAAAAACGTGTGCAATAAACTTTAAAACATACATTTCTAAAACCCAAACCAAACAAGTTATCTACCTCAGTGGCATATCAAATGATCACAATTTATCGAAGCACTTAGCTTCCAGAAAAAACGTAGAAAAAGAATTAGTATCTAAAGACTACGCACTAACTACATTCAGAGCAGGCATAATTGTGGGCTCTGGAAGTGCCTCATTTGAAATTATCAGAGATCTGGTTGAGAAATTACCGCTTATGGTTACTCCAAAGTGGTTAAATACAAAATCGCAACCTATTGGCGTGAGAGATGTTATGGGATTTCTTAGTAAAGCAGCCGGGAATGCAAGTGTTTTTAATCAAACCTTTGATATTGTAGGTCCCGAAATCTTGTCGTACAAAACCATGTTACTTCAATTTGCAAAGGTGCGTAAACTCAAAAGATACATTCTTACAATACCTATTATGACTCCTAAACTTTCCTCCTACTGGCTGTATTTTGTAACCTCAACCTCATACAAACTCGCTCAAAATCTAGTGGCTAGTATGGGCGTTGAAATTATTGGTAAACCCAGCAATATTAATGACCTTCTTCAAATTACGCCAATGAACTATGCAACTGCTGTAAAAAAAGCCTTTGTCAAAATAGAACAAAACGAAATCATTTCAAGCTGGAAAGATTCTTTTGTAAGTGGACGACTAAATAAGAATGCACACAATTACATAAATATTCCTGTATATGGTTGTTTTAGAGATCATCAAAAAATTGAAATAGATAACAATGAAAAAGTAATTGATCGGGTATGGCGCATTGGTGGAAATACAGGATGGTATTACGGAACCATCTTGTGGAAGATAAGAGGATTAATAGATAAAATGCTGGGAGGTATTGGTCTTCGCAGAGGAAGAAAAAGTGATACCGACCTAGACATTGGAGATGCTCTGGATTTTTGGCGCGTCATTTATGCTAATAAAGAACATCAAAAATTACTGCTATATGCAGAGATGCGTTTACCTGGTGAAGCTTGGCTTGAATTTAAAATAGAAAATAATGTATTATACCAAACCGCTACGTTCAGGCCTAAAGGGCTTTGGGGACGCATGTACTGGTATATGATGCTGCCATTTCATTGGTTCATTTTTAAAGGGATGATTACCAACATAGCTAAAGTTTAATCTAAAATCTGATGAAAAAACAACACCTGCCCCAGAAAATGTGCCCCGTGTGCTCAAGGCCATTTCAATGGAGAAAAAAATGGGAACGTTGTTGGGAAGACGTAAAATATTGTAGTAAAAAATGCAGCAGTCAAAGAAAATAGGAATTGTTTGGTTTACAACCAACCTTAGAATTACAGATAATAAGGCGTTATATGAAGCCTGTAGAGACTGTGATCAGGTTGTTGGGGTTTATATTTTTAATTCCAAGCACTACAAAACGGCCTTTAAAAACATAAAAAAAACAGAGATCTTCCGTTCGAAGTTTATCATTGAAACAGTTAAAAACCTCTCTGAAAATCTTAATAAAATTAATATAAGTCTAGTCGTGTCTAAGGAAACGCCTGCTGCAGTTTTCAAAGCATTAAATAAGGAGCACCCTATACATACAATCTACAGACAAGAAGAATGGTTTTTTGAAGAAAATCAAGTCATTAAAGAGGTTACTGCGGCAGTAAACAAACCATTCAAATCATACTATAGTCAGTGTTTATTTGAACCAACAATTTTAGATAAAACAGATTTTCCAAAAACCTTTACAAGATTCAGAAAAATAATAGAAAAACATGCGCCCAATGCACCTGTGGCAACACCAACAATGCCTAAGGACAATCTTATCGACTTTGATAATACGTGGCCTTCTTTGCAAAGTCTAGGATTTGATCATTCGCCAAAATCTAACCCACATAGTGCTTTCCCTTTTCAAGGGGGTGAAACTGAAGGTAAAGAACGTTTAGAATTTTACTTAAACCAAAAACACATTTTAACTTATAAAGCTACAAGAAATGGATTATTGGGACTTGACTACAGCTCCAAATTATCGGCATGGCTTGCAGTGGGAGCTTTATCACCGCGCTATATTTTCCACAAGATTAAAGCCTTTGAAAAAGCGGTCAAAAAAAACCAGTCTACTTACTGGTTAGTGTTTGAGCTGTATTGGCGTGAATTTTTTAAGCACCTAGGATATCATTATAAAGATCAATTATTCAAAATAGAAGGTGTAAACAAACAACAATACGAGTGGAGTAATGACAATCAATTATTTACCCAGTGGACAAAAGGTTGCACGCCAGAACCATTTGTTAATGCCAACATGATAGAATTAGCAAGAACGGGATGGATGAGTAATCGCGGGCGTCAAATATGTGCCTCATACCTCAGTAAACATTTAGGAATCGACTGGCGCTGGGGAGCCAAATACTTTGAGTCGCTGTTAATTGATTACGACCCCGATAGTAATTATGGTAATTGGATGTACTTATCAGGAGTTGGTAACGATCCAAGAGACCGGGTGTTTAACGTAGAATTACAACAAAAAAGATACGATCCAGAATTTAAATACATCAATACATGGCTAGCAGCAATACCATCATAAGACTGGTTCTTGGAGATCAATTGAATGCCAACCACAGTTGGTTTCAAACGGTTGATCCTAATGTGATTTATACGTTTTTTGAAACGCAAAGTGAATTGGATTATACCCAACATCATATTCAAAAAGTGGTGGGTATTTTTATGGCTATGCGTGATTTTGCTAACAAGCTCAAAACATCAGGACATAACGTGGTTTATCTAAAAATCAACGCTACAGAAAACCTACAAAACTTTGGTGAAAACCTAAAAAGTATTATATCAGAAAATAAGGCCCATAAATTTGAATATATTGAGCCTGATGAATATCGTGTAGCTAAGCATTTACATCTATTTTGCGAAGCCATTAAAATACCCAATACAGTATATAGCAGCGAGCATTTTTACACCTCAAGAAAGGAATTAAAAACCTTTTTTACAGGTAAAAAAACTTACCTCATGGAATCCTTTTATCGTATGATGCGAAAAAAACATGAGGTCTTAATGGTGGGAAGCAATCCATTTGGTGGGCAATGGAATTTTGATAAAAACAACAGGAATAAATGGTCTACAAAAGATCCACTTCCTAATGCACTTAATTTTGAAAACGACTACAATGCTATAATAAGTGATTTAAAACAAGTAAATCATAAATGCATAGGAAAGCTCAAAGACCAATATTTCACTTACCCCATTAATTATGATCAGGCGCTAGAATTGTTAGACTTCTTTTGTAAACACTTACTCATACATTTTGGAACATTTCAAGATGCCATGCATACATCACAAAAATTTCTGTTTCACTCCAAATTGTCTTTCGCACTCAACCTAAAAATAATAAGCCCTAAAGAAGTTATAGATACGGTGGTTACTTATGCTTCAAAACACCCTGAAATCCATATTGCACAGACTGAAGGTTTTGTTAGACAAATTTTAGGCTGGAGAGAATACATGCGAGGCATGTATTGGGCACTCATGCCAGAATACAAAGCACTCAATACACTCCATAATACCAATAAGCTGCCCAATTTTTACTGGAATGGCAACACCAAAATGAATTGCCTTAAGCACAGTATCAACCAATCATTAGAAAACAGCTACGCCCACCACATACAGCGCCTTATGATTACGGGGAATTTTGCACTTCTAGCACAGTGTCATCCAGATGAAGTGGACCAATGGTACCTGGGCATCTATCTCGATGCTATTGAATGGGTACAACTTCCCAACACACGAGGAATGAGTCAATATGCCGACGGAGGTAAAATTGCCACAAAACCCTACGTATCTTCTGGTGCCTATATCAATAAAATGAGTAACTATTGTAAAGATTGTTGCTATAATGTCAAAGAAAAAACAACTGACGATGCTTGCCCTTTTAATGCGCTGTATTGGAATTTCCTAGATGATAAAAAAGAACAACTTGCAGGTAATCGCAGAATGAGTATGATGTATGCCCTACTTCGAAAAATGCCTGCAGAAAACCTGTATCAAATAAAACAAAAAGCCCATCACATAATCTCCAACATTAATGACTACTAAAAAGACACCTATAAATATTGTTTGGTTTAAACGGGATTTAAGACTTCATGATAATGAGGCCCTACACAACGCGCTTAATGCACCACACAAAACCTTGTTAATATATTGCTTTGAGCCACTATTAATGAATGATCCACATTACAGTGAACGCCACTGGAATTTCATCAAACAATCACTTATTGATCTTAATAAGTCCTTGTCCTTGTATCAAACTAAAATCCTTTGTATCTCTTCAGATATTATCGCACTTATTCAAGCATTAAGTGAAAAATTTGATGTTAAACACATTTTTTCACATCAAGAAACTGGAATCAATGCCACTTTCGAACGGGATAAAAAAATGAAACGTTTTGTGAGAAATAATATGATCCAATGGACAGAAAATATAAATAACGGCGTACAAAGAGGCTCAAAAAACAGAGCACAGTGGGTTGAAAAATGGAACGATTTTATGAATCAAGATTGCTACCGTAACGCTTTAGATCCCAATCAGTTCATACCGCTTCAAATCATAAAGCAATTAGAAAACGAACTCAATACGGCTTCACTTGACACGGTCAGTAATCCACTCAGACAACAAGGGGGCAGATCGCAAGCTCTCAAATATCTGGAAACCTTCCTAAATAGCAGACACAAGACGTACACTTATAATATTTCCAAACCACTGCATGCTAGAACCAGTTGCAGCAGACTTTCACCTTATCTAGCTTGGGGTAACCTTTCTGTTCGCGAAGTCTATCAGGCTTCTAAAGCTGTAGTTAATTCAAAAAACAGCAGGCACCTCAATGCGTTTTTGTCGCGCTTAAGATGGCAAGCACACTTCATTCAAAAATTCGAAATGGAATTTGAAATGGAATTTGTAAGTATTAATAAAGGATACCGGAAATTGGTTAAAAAAGTTTCCAAAGCCTACCAAAAGGCTTGGCAAGAAGGGCGTACAGGATTTCCATTGGTGGATGCTTGTATGCGATGTCTTAATGAAACAGGTTATCTTAATTTTAGAATGCGTGCCATGGTGGTTTCGTTTTATACCCATAATCTTTGGCAAAGCTGGCAATCGGCTACAACTTATTTATCACAACAATTTTTGGACTTCGAACCCGGAATACACTTTCCGCAACTGCAAATGCAGGCCGGTGAAACAGGAGTCAATACACTTCGTATATATAACCCCGTCAAAAACAGTTATGAGTTAGATCCTGATGGCGATTTTATAAAAAAATGGGTGCCAGAATTGAAAGAATTGGAATACCCATTCTATCATGAACCATGGAAAATGACCACCTTAGAGCAAGCCATGAACCAATTCTTTTTGGATGAAAACTATCCACAACCCATAATAGATCTTAAAACATCCAGACTCAATGCCAGCAGTGTACTTTGGGGGCTTAGAAAAGAAAAAGCCGTCCGAGAAGATGCCATACGAATTAAAGCCAAACACATAAATAATCCCAACAGTGGCAATAGATAATAGCATAGTGTTAAATTTTGTTTAATCTTTTTGTTTAAAAGTTAAACAAACATATCTTTATGTTGTGATATTTAATTCAACATACCATAACGATGAAACAATTGAACTAATTAATGACCTTGTGGGCCAACCTTTCAGCTGGCTTAAGCGCTTTAAGTTAGGTGGTGTTGGTTCTAAAAGAATGATTATTAACACCTGTTCCCCTAAATTCAGTTTCATACAAAATAAAACTGAAGATATTAACTACGGCAACATTGAGTTAAGGCCCAAAGGTATAGTTGTCTATATCAATAAAGGACTAGAAACATTCGCTTGGCCAATTCCTTATTATAAACTAGTAGTTTATAAGACTGAAGGGTTGTCATTACATGCTAACGGAAGCTATGTAAAATTTAAATCCAATAAAACATTTAAAGAAAATAAAATTTTTATCAATAAACTGTTAGACCAAAAAATCGACTTTCAAACCAATTTTATTGCCATTACATGACAACAGCTAATGCTTTCTCAGAACGTCAAGTCGATCGTATTATTGAAATGGCTTGGGAAGATCGCACACCATTTGAAGCAATTAAATTCCAATTCAAAATCAGTGAGCGTCAAGTTATAGATTTAATGCGTCGTGAGTTAAAAACGAGTAGTTTTAAACTCTGGCGTAAAAGAGTACAAAACAATAAAAACAAACATTTACAAAAACGCACGTTTGATAAAGGACGATTTAAATGTTCTCGTCAACGAAGTATTACACAAAATAAAATTTCAAAACGCTAAATTATGAAAACTGCTACGCATGCTGCCCCATTTGATACACTAGACCTCAGCCAGCTCTCTGCAGCAGAAGTCGGTGATGACCACATTCTAACGTCTATTGACACACCATTAAGATCTGATGCCTTTTCAATGAGTGATATGGACAAGAAAAAACGAATAGCCATACTCTTTGAAGAAATCATGTCGGTCATGGGACTGGATTTAACAGACGATTCACTAAGAGGTACACCTGAACGTGTGGCCAAAATGTACATCGACGAAATTTATTCAGGGTTGAATCCAAAAAACAAACCCAAAGTGGCTTTGTTTGACAATAAATACCAATACAACCAAATGCTTTTAGAAAAAAATATTACGTTTTATTCTAACTGCGAACACCACTTTGTTCCAATCATTGGGAAAGCGCATGTTGCCTATATATCATCCGGTAAAGTTATTGGATTATCAAAATTAAATCGCATTGTCCAGTATTATGCGAAGCGCCCTCAAGTTCAAGAAAGACTTACTAATCAAATTGCTACAGAGCTTCAAAACATCCTAAATACAAAAAATGTTGCTGTTATTATAGATGCTAAACATTTATGTGTATCTTCAAGGGGTATAAAAGACGATACTTCTACAACAGTAACATCATTTTATGGTGGTGAATTTAACACACCCAACAAAATTAACGAACTACAAAATTATTTGAACGCTAATGGATATTCTAGAGAAAGCTAAAGAATTTGAAACTCGAAAATTCTCCTTTAAAAACACAAGTGATCGTATTATAGCAGCAAGAGAAGCCAAAGAGATTATCCTTGCTGTGAATGAAATTTATAAGCAAAATAAAGATCCTGAAATCATGGATCTTATGAAAAGACTTACTGTTGTTAAACAAAAAATAGAAAAACGCCTTAAAGGTAAACCACTCACTTCTTAGATGGTATAAAGCCCATTACACTCATGAAAAATATTATTGTTGTAGGAGGAAGTAAAGGTATAGGATACGCTTTACTCCAATCAAATATTACCCATTCTAAAGTATTTAATATCAGTCGCACAGCGCCAGAGCTTGTCCACGACAACCTCGTGCATTTGCAATGTGATGTCACTCAGGATCCTCTTCCTCATATCGAAGAACCTATTGATGCCTTAATTTATTGTCCTGGTTCAATCAATCTAAAACCCATCACCAGACTAAGTACAGAGGATTTTGAACAAGATTATCAAATTAATGTCATCGGTGCTGTTAAATGTATCAAACAATACCTACCAAACTTAAAGCAAAGCAGTCATCCTGCAGTAGTCTTTTTTAGTACGGTAGCAACCAAACTAGGCATGCCGTTTCACTCAAGTGTTGCTGCATCTAAAGCTGCAGTAGAAGGACTTACCAAAAGTTTGGCAGCAGAGCTTGCACCTCACATTAGAGTTAATGCCATTGCCCCAACGGTTACCAATACGCCTTTAGCAGCTAAATTACTTAGAAACGAAAAAACTACTGAAATGTTAAAAGAACGTCATCCGTTAAAAATGATATTAGACCCGGATGAAGTTGCCCAAACTGTCAATTTTTTAATAACTACTAAAAGCCGCTCCATGTCTGGTCAGATTTTAGAAATGGATTGCGGTATTGTTAATCTCAAATTATAATCCATGAACCCATTCAAATTATTTGTTGCAACCATTTGTTCGTTGTCAACTGCTTTTACATCAAAACCACCTCAAAGTATTTACAATTTATCCATAAAAAGCATCTCAAACGAGACCATAGATTTAGGCCAATACAAAGACAAATACATACTGTTCGTTAATGTCGCTTCCAAGTGTGGCTTTACCAAACAATATAAAGACCTTCAAAAACTGCATGAAACCTATAAAGACCGTTTAGTAGTCATTGGCTTACCATGTAATCAGTTTGGTAAACAAGAACCTGGAAATGCCAAAACCATTCAAGAATTTTGTAGTGTTAATTATAGTGTTAGCTTTCCTATTACCGAAAAAATTGAGGTCAAAGGTGCTAACCAACACCCTATATATCAGTGGTTAACAACCAAAGCAGCCAATGGCTCCAAAGATTCATCGGTGAAATGGAATTTTCAAAAATATCTGGTAAATCCTAATGGAGAGTTAGTAGATTTCTATTATTCAACAACCAATCCGTTAAGTAACAAAATCACTAAATATTTGCAGTAATGTTGTTAAAGCGCATCATCATATTTATAGTGCTTAATTTTGGTGCACTAAGCTTAGGGAGTTATCTTATGAATAACGGTCCACAGTCCGAATGGTATGCGGCTTTAGTTAAAGCACCTTGGAACCCTCCGGGTTGGCTTTTTGGTGTAGCCTGGTTCAGTATTATGGCTTGCTTTGCGCTATACTTAAGTTGGGCTTACCCTAAAGTAAACCGAAAACTGTTCCTACTCCTTTTCATTCCTCAATGGATCTTAAACGTGAGCTGGAATTATGTGTTTTTCAATCAACAACTTATCAACGGCGGTATCATTGTATTACTGCTGCTTACAGCTATAGTATATGTTACACTTTTTGCATTCTACAAACCTTTAAAAATGAAGTCGCTATTAATTGTACCTTACTGCCTTTGGCTGGTGTTAGCATGTTCATTAAATATTTATATCGCAGTTTATAATTAAGTATGAAAATTTACACCCTACATAGAACCCAGAAGCTCCCCATTACTCAAGAGGAAGCTTGGAATTTTTTGTCGGATCCCCATAACCTTGGTCGCATCACCCCAGAAGGCATGGACTTTAGAATCCTCAGTGGAGCAGACCGCCCAATGTTTGCCGGACAAATTATAGAATATACTGTAAAACCCTTAGCTGGTATTAGTACCAAGTGGGTTACAGAGATTACCCATTGTGTAAAAAACCACTATTTTGTTGATGAGCAACGTTATGGACCTTATGCATTATGGCACCATAAACATTTCATTAGGCCAGTTGCAGGGGGTGTAGAGATGGAAGATTTAATTCACTACAAACTACCATTAGGAATCTTGGGACAATTGGCACACGGCCTATTTGTAAATGCCAAACTAAATGGCATTTTTGAATTCAGAAATAAAGTATTAGAGGAAAAATTTGGCACTTTAACATGAAACAACCGGTCACTATTTTTTGGTTTAGAAGAGATTTAAGGCTTGAGGATAACCACGGGTTATACCAGGCCTTAAAACATCAAAGTAATGTATTACCAATTTTCATTTTTGACCCTGAAATAATTGACGAACTCCCTCAATCAGATGCCCGTTTAGCATTCATTCATGATCAGCTTAAAAATATTAAACAAACACTTGAAGATAAATTTGAAAGTACACTGCTTACACTTTATCAACGTCCAGAGGAAGCTTTTAAAACACTGCTCGATCAGTATGCTATAAAAGTGGTCATCACAAATACAGATTATGAACCTTATGCCATTGCCAGAGACACGGAAGTAACGCAACTACTCAAGCAACATCAAATAACATTTCTAAGCTATAAGGATCAGGTTATTTTTGAGCAAAACGAAGTAGTTAAATCAGATGGAACGCCTTATGTGGTTTATACACCATACATGAGACGCTGGAGAGACCACCTCAATCAAACCCAAATTAAATCATTTGATACATTAAAACACGCTTCATCATTTTTAAAAACCACGGCGTATCCGTTTCATAGTCTTGAAGACTTAAAGCATAGTCCTTCACGTATCAAAATACCACAATACAAAGTAGACAAAGACATGGTAACAGCCTATGAGGCCACCAGAAACTTTCCTGCTATTAAAGGCACGTCTAAATTGGGTCCTCATCTTAGATTTGGAACAGTATCCATAAGAAAATTGGTAGATTATTGTCTTAAATTTTCAAACGATACCTTTTTAAAAGAGTTAATATGGCGGGAATTTTTCATGCAAATTTTATGGCATTTTCCACATACAGCAGAACGTGCTTTCAAATCCAAATATGATCGTATTGCATGGCGAAATAATTCGGATGATTTCAAAGCCTGGTGTGAAGGTAAAACAGGCTATCCGCTTGTAGATGCTGGCATGCGTGAACTCAATGAAACGGGTTTCATGCACAACAGGGTACGCATGTTAGTCGGTAGTTTTTTATGCAAACACTTATTAATCGACTGGCGTTGGGGTGAAGCTTATTTTGCTGAAAAACTCAATGATTACGAAATGGCAAGCAACGTAGGGAATTGGCAGTGGGTTGCGGGTTGTGGTGTGGATGCAGCTCCTTATTTTAGAATTTTCAATCCCACTACACAAATACAAAAATTCGACAAACAATTACAATACATTAACAAATGGGTGCAAGACCTAAACACCCTAGAATATCCCCAACCCATTGTAGATCACAAATTGGCCAGAGCGCGTTGCCTTAAAACATATAAAGCCGCTCTAGATTAAGCAGCTTTACAAGAATATTTTAATTAAAACGTTTAGCAACGTTCAATCTTAGCGCCTATAGCTTTCAAACGGGCATCTATGTTTTCATAACCACGATCTATTTGTTCAATATTATGTATCGTTGAAGTGCCCTTTGCAGATAATGCAGCTATTAATAAAGAAATACCAGCTCTAATATCCGGTGAGGTCATGGTAGTAGCCTTCAAAGTAGATTTAAAATCGTGACCAATAACGGTAGCACGATGCGGGTCACAAAGAATTATTTTAGCCCCCATATCTATAAGTTTATCTACAAAAAACAACCGACTTTCAAACATTTTTTGATGGACCAACACACTACCTCTGGCTTGTGTAGCTACCACTAAAATAATACTTAATAAGTCAGGAGTAAAGCCAGGCCAAGGTGCATCAGAAACGGTTAAGATTGAACCATCAATATAGTTTTGAATTTCATAACCCTCAGTATGAGCAGGAATAAATATATCATCACCTTGTCGCTCAACGGTAATTCCTAATTTCCGGAATACAGATGGAATAACTCCTAAATCTTCCCAACTAACATTTTTAATGGTTAGCGCACTTTGGGTCATTGCTGCTAATCCAATCCAACTGCCAATTTCAATCATATCTGGAAGCATTTGGTGTGTGGTCCCACCCAAAGCTTTAACACCATTAATAGTCAATAAGTTGGATCCAATACCACTAATGTCTGCCCCCATCCTGATCAACATTTTACACAATTGTTGTAAATAAGGTTCGCATGCGGCATTATAGATGGTAGTGGTACCCTCTGCTAAAACAGCAGCCATCACAATATTGGCGGTTCCTGTAACTGAGGCCTCATCCAGTAACATATAAGTCCCTTTCAATTGCTTGGCCTCCACGCCATAAAAATAATCTTCTTTGTTATATCTAAAAGTCGCACCTAAATTGATGAATCCCTCAAAATGGGTGTCTAAGCGGCGGCGGCCTATTTTATCTCCTCCCGGTTTGGGAATATAGCCACGACCAAAACGCGCCAGTAATGGCCCCACAATCATTATAGATCCTCGTAAACCGCGACCATCTTCCTTAAAAGCTGCAGATTCTAAATAATCTAAATTCAAATCATCAGCCTGAAAACTATAGGTGCCATGAGAAACTGGGGAAACTTTTACCCCAAGATTTTTCAGAAGCTGAATAAGCTTGTTAACATCAATAATATCTGGTATGTTAGAAATTTCAACAACTTCGGGAGTCAGTAATACCGCACACAAAATCTGTAAGGCCTCGTTTTTGGCACCTTGTGGCTGAATACTACCTGATAGCTGCTGGCCTCCTTCAATTTTGAATGTAGCCATAAAAGTTAGTGTCGTTTTTTATTACGGTTAGAATGATTCTTCTTATGGTATGATTTCTTATTGGAACCATACTTTTTATTCACTTTCAGCAAACTGCTAGAATCGGCAAGTTCCTCAGTCACTGCACGCAAATCAAGAGCACCATCAGAAAGCTCATACAAGTGGTCAAAAATAACGCCATCTTCAACCGTATCTTTATTCCAATTTAAAAAACACTTTTTCATATGATTTGCAATGGTAAAAGTCAAAGCGGTTTTCATCTCCCCGTCTTCCCAAGTTTTAGCCACGTCAATCATGGTTTTAATATTGTTACCATAAAAACGGTATTTAGGATGATTCTGAGGATATTTTAAAGGTTCAGGACGAGATTGTAATAATTCCTTAGAAGGCAAATCATAAGGCGAATCAACGTCTAACTCAAAATCAGCCATGATAAATAATTGATCCCACAATTTGTGCTGAAAATCAGCAACATCGCGTAAATGAGGTTGTAAATTACCCATAACCGCAATAATAGCTTTGGCTAGCTTGTTACGCTCTTCTTTAGTGGGTCTAGTTTTCGCATGATTAACCATCTTTTGCAGGTGTCTGCCATACTCTGGAATAATTAAATGCTCACGTTCTGTATTGTATTCTAATTGATCTGTCAAAATGTAATAATTAAATAAGAATGCATTTGCACCATGCAAAATACAAAAATTTATAGTCTGTAAAAGGGCCTATAAAGAAATTACACCCTCAACGTTTTGGGCTATTTCTTTATACTTAGCAATAACGGCATCTGGAGAAGCCACACGAACATTAATAGAAACACTGGTATACTTACCTTTTTTTGATGGCGTAGTTCGAATTACCGCTCCCATATTATCAAAAATAGTTTCAATAGTTTTAAGCTTTGCTGCATCTGTAGGCACTATAAACTTATACAAATAAGCTGAAGGCCATTTGCTGGTCTCAAGCAATTGTGTTTTCAGTTTTTTATAAAATGCTTCCGATTTATTTTCTGCTGCCATGCCCAATCAAATGTAAATATTTGGTGTAAATATAAGGTATCGCAACCACTTTTTTATTAACTTAATAATTAGTTATTTTACAAATAAAAATTTGGCAGTCAAACGCATTGTTATTACCGGCGGACCCGGTACAGGAAAATCATCTGTGATTCAGGAACTTAAAGTCAAAAACTACCATTGTTTTGACGAAATTTCCAGAGCCGTTATCTTGGAGGCCCGTCAGGAAGGTATTGAACAATTGTTTCTAGAACAACCCATAAAGTTTAGTGAGCGCCTTTTAGAAGGCCGATTACATCAATATCAAGAGGCCCAATCTATAGTTCAAAATATAGCATTTTACGATCGTGGACTCCCCGATGTGGTGGCTTATTTAGAATTTTTTAATACGCCCTATGAAGTTGCATTCACTACAATATGTGAGGATAACCCCTATGACACCGTTTTTATTTTAGAACCCTGGGAAGCCATCTTTACCAAAGACAATGAACGTTATGAATCGTTTGATGAAGCTTTGCGTATTGACAACGCTTTAAAACACACCTATAAAAGATTTGGGTACCAACCGGTAGTCGTTCCCAAGTGTGCTGTTACAGAGCGAGTAACATTCATAGAACAATACCTTAAGCTGTAAACATGCAAGCACTTCCTATAAATGTATTAGAACGCTACTGGAATCACACCGCTTTCAGACCTTTACAGGAAGACATTATAAACAGTATACTTCAAAACAACGATGTCCTGGCCATTCTGCCTACTGGAGGCGGGAAATCCATATGCTATCAAATCCCTGCTTTAATTCTTGAGGGTGTCTGCATTGTCATCTCGCCTTTAATTGCATTAATGGAAGACCAAGTACAACAACTTAAGGCTAAGGGTATCAAAGCCGAAGCCCTCATCTCAGGAACATCTAAAACAGATATTAACCGCATTTTAGATAATTGTATCTATGGGCACACCAAACTGCTCTACCTTTCACCAGAACGCTTAGAACAAGAGCTGGTAAAACAAAAAATAAGTCAAATGCAACTGGGGCTCATAGCCGTAGATGAAGCCCATTGTATTTCGCAATGGGGTCACGATTTCAGACCAGCATACCATAATATTGCTGCACTTAGAACACTGCATCCAAATGCTAACGTTATAGCATTAACAGCTACAGCCAGACCACAAGTGAAAGTAGATATCATAACCCGTCTGGATTTTGTAACCCACCAGACCTTTGAAGGGGGTTTCTATAAGGCAAACCTCGCGTTACATTTAGAGCATACCGAGGACAAAATAAACACCCTAGTAGAACGCCTTAAAGATATTAAGGGGGCCAGCATTATATATACTAGAAGTCGCCAGTCTGCTATTGATACCAGTTATACCCTAAATCAAAAAGGATTGACCTCGGCCTACTTTCACGGAGGATTAACTACTCAAGAAAAAAGAGAGACACTTCAAAATTGGCTGCATAACCGTACCCCTATTATGGTAGCCACTTCAGCTTTTGGGATGGGCATCGATAAAAAAAATGTCAGACAGGTCGTTCACATCAATCTCCCAGAATCCATAGAAAATTATTATCAGGAGGCCGGACGCGCAGGAAGAGATGGACAGCCAGCACAAAGCCTAATTCTCAAGGGGCCCAATGATGAATCTCGACTGCAAAAGCAGTTTCTGGATACCCTACCAAAAGTGGAGTTTATCAAACTGGTGTATCGTAAACTTTGCAACTATTTTCAGGTAACCTATGGTGAGCTTCCAGAAACAAGTTATGTGTTTAATTTCAGTGATTTTTGTAAAACCTACAAACTGCACAGCACCCTGGTGTTTAATAGTTTAAATGCCCTGAGTAAAAATGGTGTAATCAATTTAACCAATACCTATAGCGTATTATGTGAAATTCAATTTACGGCAACTAATAATACCCTTTTCAGTGCACTGGAAAAACAACCCCAACACAATGCGCTTGTTAAAACATTACTGCGCTCTTACGGTGGGATTCAAAGCCAACTAACTAAGGTCAACATGCCTTACCTTACCGAAAAACTTAACCGTTCTGAAGATGCCATTATTAATGAACTGCAAGACCTACAAAAACAGGAACTGCTTAGTTTTAATTATTCTAAGAACGATAGTGTGCTTCATTTTTTAATGCCAAGAGAAGACGATAAAACCATCAATCGCATTGCTAAAATCATCACACAACAAACCACTCTAAAAACCAATCAAATCAATGCAGTGATAGAGTATTGTAATAATACTAAGGTCTGCAGACAACAATTACTAGCGGCCTATTTTGAAGTACCGCTTCAGGAAGTTTGTAACAATTGCTCTAATTGTAAACCTCAAAAAAGAAATCCTAAAAATGTGGCTGCTTTATCTACGGCCATTATATTTGCACTTAGAAAAACTCCACTGAGTGCTGCAGAGTTAAAATCTAAATTGCAAGCCCATCCAGAGGATGTTGTAGCAGCCTTACAGTGGCTTTTAGAACAAGATGATATTAACTTGGACATCACCAACCGATATCAAGTAAAGTAACCGCATAATTAACGTATAATTAATGTATGATTAAAGACCTAAGAATTATATTTATGGGAACCCCCGACTTTGCCGTGGGAACCTTAAAAGCGCTTATTGAAAATAACTTCAACATAGCGGGTGTAGTGACAGCACCCGATAAACCAGCTGGACGTGGTAGAAAGCTCAACAGTTCGGCTGTAAAAAAATACGCCATTGAACAAGGCCTTCCGGTACTGCAGCCCAGCAGTCTAAAAGCCCCTGAGTTTATAGAAGCACTAAAAGCTTTACAAGGTAATTTACAAATTGTAGTAGCCTTTAGAATGCTACCTATGGTGGTATGGGATTTACCAGAATACGGTACTTTTAATCTACACGCCTCCTTATTACCGCAATACCGGGGTGCTGCACCCATACATTGGGCTATTATTAACGGAGAAACCCAAACAGGAGTAACCACTTTCTTTATTGATGATAAAATAGATACCGGTGCCATACTTTTACAAGAACAAACCGCTATAGGACCTAATGATACCTTGGAAGTCCTTTACACCAAACTTATGAATCAAGGCAGTGCTTTGGTTATAACAACTACAGAAGCCATTAAATCAGGTACAATTACGCCTCAGCCACAGACTCGCAACACAGCCCTTAAAACGGCTTATAAACTTAATAAAGACAATTGTAAAATTGACTGGTCACAAGAGGCCACAAGCATCTATAATAAAATAAGAGGACTCAACCCCTTCCCTGCAGCATGGACCAACCTGCATAATGGAGAACAAAAAACAACCGCAAAAATTTTTGATTGTGAACTGGATCTCACAGAACACAACGAACCTACTGGTAAGATAAAACAGACTAAAACACAGCTTTGGGTTTACGTAAAAAAGGGGATTATTAAAGTCAATGAAATCCAATTGGAAAACAAAAAACGTTTAACTGTAAAAGCCCTTTCCAACGGTTATCAATTTCATAACAATAGCATAATGGTTTAAACCCCTATATTTATTAGGGTTATCCTAAAAAGTTAAAAAACAAACTTGTTTATCAACAATTCACTTAACTTATTAACATTATAGGGTATTTTCCGCGCTATTACTTGCATAAGACGATAATTCATATAAATTTGTTAGAGGATATAACATTCACGTTAACCAACTATTTTAATAACTAAAAATTTATTTTTATGAACAAAACAGATTTAACAAATCGCATGGCTGAAGATGCAGGCATCTCAAAAGCAGCTGCAAAGAAAGCATTAGACTCTTTATTATCAGGTATTGAAGCTGGATTAAAAGGAGGACAAAGAGTATCATTAGTAGGATTTGGATCTTGGTCTGTATCTAAAAGAGCAGCAAGAGAAGGTAGAAACCCACAAACTGGGGCTACTATTAAAATCGCAGCTAAAAACGTTGTAAAATTTAAAGCAGGATCTGAACTTAGTGGATCTGTAAATTAATTACATCTATTTTAACGACATTGAAGTCCGCTTATCAAGCGGACTTTTTTATTGGACTACACTATGAAACCACTCAAAGAATAATTACATCCCCTCTTAACCTATGTTTTAAATTTATTATAAATCAAAAATAATATGATAGGTTTAAAACCCCAAAAAGGACATTTATTGGTTGCAGAGCCCTCCATCATTGGAGATGTCTCTTTCAATCGTGCGGTCGTTTTACTGGCCGATCACTCACCAAAAGGATCTATTGGATTCATTTTAAACAAACCCTTAAAGTATACGCTCAACGAACTGGTCTCTGGAGTAGATAAGCCGTTTAAGGTATTTAATGGTGGTCCGGTTGAGCAAGATAATCTTTACTTTATTCACAAGCGCCCGGAACTCATTGAAAATAGTGTAGAAATTTCCCATGGTATGTATTGGGGAGGTAATTTTGATACGGTTTTAAAACTTATCAATAACAGTCAGTTACTACCAGAAGATATCCGTTTCTTTTTAGGATATTCCGGTTGGGATAAAGATCAATTGGAAGATGAGATGGACTCTAATTCCTGGTTAGTCAGTGAAAACATTCACAAAAATGAGCTCATCAGCAAATGCTGCCAAAACATCTGGAAAAATAAAATGATAGAACTGGGTGGTGAGTATTCCATTTGGTCGAATGCGCCAGAAAATCCCAGCTATAACTAAACTAAGACAGTTTAGCCAACACCCCCTCAAATAACTGCTTACTCACAGTTTGTGAAAATTGCTGCTTGCGGTACTGCAGCACTGGCACAACCCCCTGAATCACATTCGTAATAAATAATTCATCAGATTTTTGTAATTCAAAAGGCGATACAGCCGCTTCCTCTAAAGTATAATCGTTAGACTTACTAATGTAATCAATCACTTGCTTACGCATTACCCCTTTAATACAACCCGAAGTCAATGGTGGTGTTTTAATAACAGTACCTTTTACCAAAAATACATTACCATTAAGCGCTTCAACCACCTGTTTATCAGAATTCAGCAACAAGCAATTACTATAACCATTTTCCTTGGCATAAATCCCGCCCAAAATATTAATCAAACGGTTGTTGGATTTCACATTAGACAATAAGCCGGGTGTAATGTAATGGTCTTTAAATAAATCTACCAAAGCCACACTTACAGAAGGGTTCTCAAAATTAGAAACCAATAAAGGCTCTACCACAATGAGGTAATCCACATCATTATTTACTGGGGTATATCGCCCTCCCGCTTTACGGTTTACGGTAATACGTACCCGGTAATTTTGGTGAGCAAACGGGTTAGCTTCTAGGGTTTTTTGGATTTCAGCTTCTATAAATTCCATGGTAAAATTCATGGGAATGGCCATACGTAAAATACGCATCCCACTCATGAGTCTGAAATAATGATCTTCCGAAAATAAAATATTGGAACGCCACACATGAATGGTTTCAAATACCGCATCACCGTATTGGTAACCGCGGTTATCAGCGCTTATAAAAGCATTGGCTTGATCTACTAAAGTCCCGTTAAAATTTACCATAAAAAAAGTCCCGATTTCTCGGGACAAATATAAGTTTAAAATAAGGATTATGGAGAGCCCAGGACTTGTTTTAAATTGGAAATCTGATTTTCCCACAGCATCTTGGCTTCTTCTACTTCATCCTCCTCGGCATGGTCTGTAACAATAATAGAAACGTCTTTGGTAATGTCATCTACCTGAATTCTAAATTCAAAATAATAGGGCTCATCTTCATCATCTTCCCATCTAAATTTTACACGTTCACCGTTTTTCTTAGTCAGTAGCATGGCTACCTCTTCACTGTCATCCCAAATAAAGGTATACTTCTCGCCTCTAGAGTTCACATTATCTGCAAACCACTCGGAAAGCCCGGAGGGTGAAGATAAATATTGAAACAATAATTGCGGTGATGCTTTTATAGGAAACTCCAGTTCGTATTTTAATTTTTCGCTCATATTAGTTAATCTGTATCCGCCAATATATACATTAATTAATAACATCAAAAGGTTATTCAAAAAAAATATTTTATAATAATCATTTTTGTTAAAGTTGAATTTGTTTTTATATTTGCACCCGCATCAAACGGCGAGGTAGCTCAGTTGGTTAGAGCGTCGGATTCATAACCCGGAGGTCTCGAGTTCAATTCTCGATCTCGCTACAAATAAGGTCTTCTTTTTAAAGGCCTTTTTTTGTATTTAAAACTCAAGTATACTAGGTGTTTAAGATTGTATTTAAAGAGTCTTAAAGAGATTATTTACTTAACTTTAGATTGGTTTCATCTACCA